>Ga0172381_10001058_pt1 | contig 33782 bp, 66 predicted proteins | sample Leawel6488metaG_FD_119754 | JGI IMG/M metagenome (GOLD analysis project Ga0172381, IMG submission 119754) | Leachate microbial communities from a municipal landfill in Southern Ontario, Canada - Leachate well 64-88 metaG | ecosystem: Engineered > Solid waste > Landfill > Unclassified | place... | reverse complement strand
GTACCCACATACAATTAATTGGTTTGAATGGTGGGATATAGAAAATGATGACGGTGATGATGTGGCAATAATCTTTGAAAGCGAGAAATGCCCACATATCTATCACGATGATGATGAAGACGGGTTTGAAGAAGAGTTTTGTGAACTCAATGATGAGAGTTGCCCCGGTTCGTGCGGTGTGTGGGAATCAATTCAAAAAAGGATTCGATAGGAGGTAAAGAGATGAAAGAACTTACAGAAAAAGAATCAATTGATCTTCGAGAAGAATGGTGGAGAGAGATACTGTGTAAGTGTGAGGACTTATCACCTGTAGATCGGGGATTTGCACGATGCAGGTATGAGAAACCATACCCCGAACCAACACACGAATGTTGTTTTGAGAAATGCCCAAAGAGATTAGGAAAGTGATGTATATTGATATGGCAAGATATAGTATTATGTATTGGTAGTTTTATATTCACCATAGTGCTGATTCCACAATTACTTGATTGTTGGAATGGGGGTTTTATGAATTATAAATCTGCCATTTTAACTGCTACAGTATTAGGAATCTTCTGCATTATCTATGCAAGTCTTGGGATGTGGTTATCAGCCATCCCCCATACCGTAGCAACATGGGCAGCAATAGGAGTATTAAGTTATAGGAATTTAAAAGAAGGTACATTACATGACTGATAAGATTAAATTTGTAGATATATCATATCTATTAATGCAGCATGATATATTGGAAGCTAAAAGAAGTAAGGGGGTGTTTGCCCCACGATATCTTAATGGAGTACACATCTCAGAGTGTTCAGAAAGTCATACACCAGAGGCATTTGACATGATTTCGTATGTTGAGTTAACTCGATTTCAGTGTCAAATAATAAGAGATAATATTGTGGAGATTATTAGATTTGCAGATTCAGGGAAAATATGATATGACAGACATAATTACATATTATAAAAAACAGGATGGATCTATGATACTTGACCAGAAGGCTCCAAACCTCCGAAAAGCAGATGTAAAAACATGTTATACATGTAAATTTGCAGAAATAGGATATGAGTGGGAGTTGCGATGTAAGCAGTATGGTATTAAAACTGAATGTTATAATAAAGATGACAGTTATATTTGGTTTGATGAAGGTCTGGATGTAGATTGTGATTGTGTGTGTGATGATTGGGAGAGTAAGTGATGATTACAGTTACTGTATTCATTAATGATCAACCCATATTCACTCGTACTGCACGTAATACTGGAGTACAGAATGATAAGGGATGTTACATGTATAAGGTAGATACTGGTTGTACACTTGAACACTGTCGTGATGATGGGGCAATACGATTAGCCCATAAACTATTAGACACGGTGGAAGAACCATGAAGGAGATTACATATTTAATAGAGGAAGAATATAGACGAGCATCAAGGCTGCATCCTCCATTCAATTCTCCCCATGAGGGGTTTGCTATATTGTTAGAAGAGATTGATGAATTGTGGGAGGCAGTAAAGATGAAGGAATGTGAGCCAAATAGAAACTTATACATGTATGAAGAAGCCATACAAATTGGTGCTATGGCAATACGATTCATAACAGATTGTATAGAGAATAATGAGTAATTGGTGTTATCATGAAGTTATCATATGATTATGTATGTAAGCGGAAAAATATGTTTGCAGAAGACGATGATTTACTCAATGTAGTACTATCACACTTGGCAGATATATATGTTGATATTGATGATAACATTAAAGAGATTGATGAAATACATATAACTGTAAATACAAGGAGTTTTGAGTAAGGGGCGCGGTTCTTATTTTTTTATTTTTATAAAAAACTGGGTATCCCAATAAGCCCGGAATCCGCCCGGATTGACAATTCTGACCAATATTACCATCAAAACCATTATATACTCTTCCCGCCAACCTAAATAGTGCAGGAGGTAACTTGTTGGAAAAACTCAAAGAACTCTATTCCGAATTGGAACAAGAGGTATTATCTAAGCGTAATGCCGATACCAAGGCAGGAAAGATTAGGCTGTTCATTGAGAATCTTTCAGATTACCTTGGTAGATCATGTTTAATCGTTGATGTTACATATGATCTTTTTCTTGAATACAATCCCACAGTATCTGTAACAAAAGCGTACTTTAAGACTATCTTAAGAAGGACATGGAGCTTACAGGTTGATGAAAATAAAATCGAGTGGGTAATTGTAGGGGATCTACAAAGGGGGCGGTCATGATAATCCCACATAGGTCCAAGGATATTGTTGAAGCATTCATTGATTCAGGGGAGAAGTATGTAGTAATTGATATTAGTCGTACAGGTCGTAGTAAAGAGAGTGTGTATAATGCTCTTCTGACATATCTCCAGAGGCATGAATATCTTGATGTATCCATAAGAAAAGTTAAAGGAGACTTAGTTTTAGTAAATGACGCTTTACTCAAAGAAGATTTGCAAGTTCATTGAAGAAGAATGGGATGATACTTTTGCATATACACCTTCTGATATTGCAGAAATACTAGACTGTGATCCTAGACTTGCAAGGTATTATCTGTTGAAGATGATTGAACGTGGCATATTATGTCAACTTAAGTATAGAAGACGAACATATTATATTAAACCGGAGCAGTCGAAACAGTTTGAGCGATTTGGTTCTATCGGTTTAACAATTCTAGTAAGGTGAAAGAAATTATGGCAAAAAAGAATGATACAGTAGATGAAACTATCTATGTTAAGATGCTTGTAGAAGCAGGAATGAATGAAGACGATGCAGCAAAGAAGGTTAGTAAACTTGTTACCAAAGTTAATGAACTTATGGATGGAGAATCCATTGATGCGATTAATAACATCATTGCAATCAAAGTCAGGGAACTCATCGCAGCATCCAAGTCGGATAAATTCACAGTAACTGTTGTAGCAGCAGGACAACTCAGGGATACTAACTTTGGCTCCAGGTATTCAGCAGTTGAGACATATAATGAGGCTCCATCAAGAGCACTTGAGACAGGTGCAGTGAAGATTGTCAAGGAAGGCACAAAGAATGCACTCAAGGCCAAGGATGGTAATTGGCTTCTTGCATTTGATACACGCGAATTTTGGGATGATGCAAAGACCAAGCAGAATTACGGATACAACAAGCCTTTCAAGACTATCATGTCCCGTGATATCATTGGTATTATTGATGGAGAAATTACAAGACTCTCTGGTAATGTTGATGTAGTTGCAGGCTCTGTGTATGATATGTATGGTACTAAGAGTGAGAAATCTGGAGTAATCTATCTTAATGATACACCCAAGCCGCGTCTGGTAGATACCAAGGGAGATGCAGAGTTTTACAATGAAGTGTATAAGGCAGCAGCAAAGTCTGACATGGCTACAGATGTAGAAGGTGCTCTTGACGAAGAGATTAAAGGTACTGTTCTTGTCAAGGGCTTTGTGCATTCGGTTGGTACAACCAGCATTGGTGGGCAGATGATGAGTGTGAATAATGAAGTTGGTTCTGGATTCACAGCATTCGCAGTAAGTGATGATGCTGTTGATGCATTTAAGGATGCAACTGTTGGAACTGATGTTATTGTTGTGGGGTACTTTAAGAAAGCAAAGGATCCAAGATATACGAAGTCACTTCAGTGTTATAATGCAGTAGTTAATCCCAATGTTGGGGCTGTTGGTAAGACACTGGAAGACCTCAAAGACTTTGAATTCTAAAATTATTTTTTAGGAGACTAATAAATATGAATAACTTGCGAAAGATTCCATCATCATATAATACATATGATGGATATAAAGTAGAGTGGTCAGAGATACGCCAAGTTAATAATCATATTCATGTAAATAAGGATGTAATGGATCATATCTACTCTGCATTTGAAACTGCAAAGGATGTTGAAGAAGTTGCAGCAGCCTTACATATATTCCTTGGTGCTGCTGTATCAGCAGGTACACACAGAGAATTCTTTGAACATTACTTTAGAATGTCTAAGCGGTGGATAGGATTTAATAGTGATATAGAAGAAATACTGTCGGGGATTGAATGAGTAATACGGGATATTTATCACCACTATTAATGACCTTATTCTGGTGTGTGTTGGGGTACTTTGTATATGATGGAATTAATGGGGCAATTGCAATATTCGCATTGTCATTCCTATATAGTGCAGCGGCTCTTATATCAATTATACCCGGAATAGGAATAATTATACAGTATTATGTAAGCATATATTTGATATTGCCATTTATAATTGAACTAACGGGTATAACAGTGTCATGGCTAACTACTGCAATGTTAGTGGTAAGCATGATATATGGTGTAATCATAACTATTATTATGGTATATGCTGTGATGGGAGCAATATCAAGATGAATAAGGATGGTGCATAATTGGCATTTGGTAAACAAGAAGAAAAGAGTGTGGTAAGTAAGTCTGATAGGTTATTATCAGAGTTGTATAAGCCTGCAACTGAGTTGACAGCAGACAAAGGACTTAAGATTGCTATATGGGGGAGGGCAAAGGTTGGTAAGTCATATTTCTGTCTTACGCCACCAAATGGTAAAATCTATGCGATTGATACTGAGTCCGGTCTAAAGGTTAATATCCAATCATTTGATGATAAAACTAAGAAGCGTGTATTTGTTGCTGAGATATTACAATTCTCAGGGCTAAAGACAGGGAATAACATTGATTATAATCAAATCCTTGATGTTCTTGATGATGCAGTAAATAAGATATTACTTGCTGTGAAGAATGGAGAGGAAGAAGATATTACAATCGTAATAGATTCGGCCTCAGACATATGGGATTGGTTAGGTACATGGCTTGGTGAACTTCCAGGTGTATCACACATAGGGAAGGATGCAGATAAAGTCAATAGATTGGAATGGGGGAAAGCTAATAAAAGATATGAAACTATAATGACAAAGTTGAAAATGTCAGGATGTAATGTAATCTGTACATATAAGGCCAAAGATGCAATAAGTAGTTCAGGCTCTGATCTTGGATTTGCAAGACCACGATGGCAGAAGAATAGTAAGCATATCTTTGATGTGATTGCAACAATTGAATTAATTGGTGGTAAGCGCATTATGAAATTTACTACTGATGATTGTGGTAGTAGATATGGAGATAAGATACCAGACCTAGAGAACCCATCATGGGAGAAACTACTTAAGCATCTAGAGTCCCACTGTGGAGTATCGTTTGGATAACCTTAAATATAGTAATAGTAATACATTTACTATGCTATCAACAGAATATTTATTTGTTCAATATGTTGTATGTACCATAAATGAGGGTAATAAGGATATGGTAATGAATATGACATTTAACGATGCGATAAATATAATAAGTCAAGCGGGCCTTGAGGTAACAGAATATGAAGATGACATTTCTGATTTCTGTGATGAGGAATATTAAATGGAATATTAAATGTGTAATAGAGAAATCCTATGAGTGCCTATCTCATGGATTCTCATTACGTACCGTATTGACATGTGATTTATATTATGAGAATATACCAAAGTCTACTGAATTCCCACACCCAATAGGAATATGCATTGGTCCAAGAGTAAAGTTGGGTGAGAATTGTAGAATACAGCAGAATGTAACAATTGGGACCAGATGGAAGTTTGATGGAGCAGAGGTACAGCCATGCATAGGGAACAATGTATTTATAGGGGCTGGAGCCACTGTGCTTGGTCCAATAACAGTAGGTGATAATGTTGTTATTGGGGCAAATACAGTAGTATTAACTGATGTACCGGATAATTGTGTAGTGTATAATAATATGAATGTTGGAGTGATACATGAAAAATCCTGATGCAGTAAAGTGTGTGTATTGTAATAGATGGTTGCGTGAAGAACCAGAAGAATGTCCATTTTGTGGAGGTAAGGTGTTTAAGAAAAGAAATAGAAAGAAAGTGTAAGAGCGTAACATTTAAGAGGTATTAAGTCTAATATCTCTTATACAACGGGGCTGCGTAAGATATAGTTACTTCGACTTGAAATTGAAAACTATACTATGTCTGATTATTCTCCCTGTTTGACTATCGCTCCATAGATGGGTTGTGTAAATGATGGTTACTTCGACTTGGTAAATTCTACCATCATTGATTGTCCTCCCATCTTATAGTTTAAGGCTGTGAAAACAAGATATTCTCCTGATTATTATGAAGTTTAACAAGAAAGAAGTGGAGCCACCTATCCTGAATAAAGAGGGTAGCAAGGCATATAAAATGGATTGTAAGGAAGAACTAATATCAAGGGTAGTTACATCCTTGGTTGGTGAATCGAAGTTCTATACATCTGGTAAAGATGCAGATGAAGAGATGTTGAATAGTATACGGGTAGTATTAAGCCAAGATCCTGAATTCGTTTTAAAACTTGCTGTATATGCACGACATGTAATGAACCTTAGGTCTGTGCCATTAGTGTTGCTTGTGGAATATGCAAATGCAACGTATGGTATAACAGATTCAAGAAAGTATGTGACCAGTGTTATTAGTAGGGTTGATGAGATAACAGAATTGCTTGCACTACAATTTCGCTACAATGATGTATATGGTAGGAATAATAAATTACCGATGTTCATAAAGAACGGAGTAGCAAGTGCATTTAATAAGTTCGATGAATACCAGTTCGCCAAATACAATAGAGATGGTACAGTTAGATTGAAAGACGCCCTTTATCTTTGTCATCCGTCACCTAAAGATCAGCACCAACAAGACCTCTTTGATAAGATATCAAATGAAACATTATCAACACCTAAAACCTGGGAGACATACATATCTGCTAATGGTTCAAATAAGGTAACATGGGAGGCTATAATACCATCTATGGGATATATGGCGATGATGCGAAATCTTAGAAACTTCATTGAAAATAATGTAGATGTTAATAAGTATGTGTTGCCAATATTAACAGACAGAGAAAGAGTAATCAAGTCAAAACAGTTGCCATTTAGATTCCTTTCCGCGTATAAGGCAGTAGAACAGTTAAAGTATGATAGCCCATTACAAACAAATAGATTACTCAATGGGCTATCTACAGCATTGCAATACAGTGTGGACAATGTAACACGAATCCCCGGCTCATCATTCATTGCCATTGATAATAGTGCATCTATGGAATGGCATACATCGAGTAAAACAAAGTTGACGTATAAAGACATAGCATGTCTGTTTGGTTCTATGTCATCACACATCTGTGATAATAGTATTGTCTCTGTGTTTGCTGAAGACTTTAATCTACCAAGAATATCAGGCAATGTATTGGAAGATGCATTGGCACTTAAAGATATTAATGTAGGTGGGGCAACATTTGCATGGAAGATACTGGATTATTTACTAAACAAACAGGTAATCGTAGATAGGATATTGTTATTCAGCGATATGCAAATATATGGGGGATCGTATAGTCGTGTGGGAGGTATGGATTTCGAAGGATTGTATAATAAATATAAACAGATTATTAATCCTCATGTTAAATTATATTGCTTTGATCTATCGGGATATGGCACACAGATTATGAAACAAAATGATAAGTCTGTGGTAAATATATCCGGTTGGAGTGAGAGAGTATTAGACTTCATCAAGATGAATGAAGTTGATGCAGGATCCATGATTAAAGCAATAGATAAGATAGTAGTATAGGATACATATTTATACTTTTTAAACGGATATAGTATGGATCAAAACTCCTGTAGTGTAGCGGTCAATCATGTAAGGCTTTGGATGATGAAAAAATCATGGTAATATAATGCGGTAGAACGCATTGTGTTATGAGATATGTTTGATGCACTCAAGTATCTCAACATGAGGGGTGTAAGTGCATTAAAGCCCCCGTCAGAAGACACCTTACGACACTGGTTCGAATCCAGTCAGGAGTATACGCCGATGGAGCAATAATGGCATTGCGTCCGGCCTGTAAAGAGAACAAATATAACATGTCGTTCAATCCAATTAAATAACACGGGCATGTGCTTCTCTAAGGACACCGGAAGGTAGTGGGTTCAATCCCCACCATCGGCTTAGGGTAGTCAGGCCCAACCCATGCACATCAGTTCAAATCTGGTATCTCCCATCTGCTTACATAGTGTAATTGGTAGCACACTACCCTGTTAAGGTAGAAAGTATAAGTTCGAGTCTTTTTGTAAGCGTTATGAATGTAGAGTTATTATTCATTGTGGTATTGATTAGTACGTTTACTAATTTAATTGGTGGAGTATGGTTATATGATAGACTCAATGCAGATCAGTGGAATGCATTTATTAGTGGTATTGCATTTATACAGTTAATACTGTTGGGTTGTGCAGCGGTGGTATGAATGAAGTTTACATCATTGGTTAAGTTTAATCAATTATTATTATCTAATGCAACTGTAGTAATTACAGATGATCCGATATGTACAAATGATAGTAAATTTATATCAATATATACTAGTAACGGACATAAAGTAGTATTCTATGGGGTGGTATATGACAACACAGAAGATTTGTGATGGTTGTAAAGAAGTGATTCATACATTAAATGATTTGAATATACAGTTACAACTTCCATTTACTGACGTTCCAAGTTATTCATTTCTGGATGAACCGAAATTAGTTACATATGATTTCTGTTGTATTAAATGTTTGATTAATTGGATACATAAACATAGAAAGGTAGGTACGTAGATATTATGACAATACTAGGAGTAGTAGATACATGCCCTTATTGTGGTTCTAAAGACATAGGAAGAACCACAGGAATTGTAACTTATTATTGTAGGAATTGTGGTAGAACAATTTATAATTTAGGTACAAAATATATAGGTGGATAGATATGTATTTAATGCCAGTGATATTTTACACGTGGATTGGTGGTATGTTAGCTGTAATACCGTACATGATTATTGATATGGAGTTACATGGTAGTAGAATATGTTCCAAGCATGGTCTTATTATATTCATATTGATCGGTGCTATAATAGGGGGAGCAGCGGGTTCGCTGGCTGATTATAGACAGTTGCCACCCAAAGATATATATTCAATTGGAGATTCGATGAATATAGAGGGCATGTTTGTATTGGGGTGCGGTAATGTCGATGGGGAACCCGTATTTTCATTTTATAAGGATGCTGGGAACGGTGGATATAAATTAGATTATGTATACGCGAAATATACTACTATCTATGAAGATGCAGAAGGAATTAATGGATATATAGAAGGAGCAATTGGTCCAATGGGTTCTAATATACAATATTCAATCCATGTACCTAAAGGAACGATTAAACGAACATATATACTAGATGGTATATAATCATTATTTTTGTATGTGAGGCTGAATGGTTAGGCGATGGGCAGCAGACTCATTCAATGTAGGTTCGATTCCTACCACATACTTAGGAAGGGAATAATAGATAACCCTGTTGTGCAATTCCCTTCCATTAATAATATGCGTGGATACCGAAGTGGTCAAACGGGGTGGACTTAAGATCCACTGTCATAGGGCTTCGCAGGTTCGAATCCTGCTCCGCGCATTATGAAAGTAGATATGTATTTAGTGTTAAATTGGTGTATTACATTAGTATGTATAATAATATCTATTGTTATTGGGGCCAAACTTGTACAAGCCGGGATAAATGAAGCCATAATTGCTATGATTGTTGTGATACTTATATTTATTATTAATGATATTATGAAGGAGAGGAATAAGCATGGGTTTAAGAAATAGAGGTATAACTGGGTTGCTTTTATGGGAAGATGAGGATGATCCAAAAGTTGTAGAGGAATATCCTGATGGGCGTGGCTCTATAACACAGTTCTTTCCATTGCGTGAGGCATTGGCAGATATATGGAGAGAAAATGGGCATTGTAATGTGAAGATAACAATTGAGGTAGTATGACTGTATCATGGAAAAAATATACTGTGAGCATTGGGGACAACGAGCATTAATAGAAGGTTCGTCCTTTGATGATGCATCAGTATTATGCTGGTATAAGATACATCATGATAATTGTATGTATGATGCAGCAGATATATATACTATGATGTTAGAGGGTGTATTCTGCCCCTTCTGGTTTGTAAATGTCTCATGGATAGATTCACAATTACTAGGGGAAATACTAGATGATATCAAATATGTGTGAGTGAGTTGTATGGCAAAGGACAGTGATGTATATAAGAATGAGCGGATTGCTACAATTGATGATCATCCTACTAGTACAGTAATAATTGTTTTAGAGGATGAGAACGGTAGAATACCCATAGCAAGATATGATGCATTAGATGAGGATTTAGTACGAATACGCAAGATAGTTGCAAAGTTATGGGAGTATAATAGAATTATTAATTATATAAAAAGTTTGGATGATTAATATGATAGACGTTGTTTGTAAAGCATCAATGTGGGATGATACTGTGAGAATATCCGGGTATATAGATGCTAAGTTAGAAGTTGTACGAACAGTTGAGTATAAGTGGTGGTATAGATTATTTGGTAAGACAGAAGAAGAGTATATAGAAGAAGAATTTAAACGTGTGATTGATGAGATTGAGCGTATTGCAGGAGTACATCCAAGATGTAAAGAGATTAATGAATTGTCTATGGCATTACAGAACAAGTATTTAGGACATGATTAATATGATGAAGTGTGCAAGATGTAAGAAGATAGATATGCTTACTGATGAATGGGAAAAGATTGAGAATCCTAATGGTGGTGAATGGCTTTATGCAGGGCGTGATTGTGGTAATACGTTATTATATTGGGGGATATGTCCTGATTGTAGAATGAAGACACCTCCATCCGTTGAACTAACATCATTTGAATTTGATACAGGACAGACAAAAGGAAAGGTTATCTTTGATAAGCCAGTAATTATATCTTATGGGGATAACCTTGTGCTTAATATAACGTGTTCAGTAGGGAAGGACTGAGGTGTTTATAACTTGGTAGATAAAGCATTACATAGTAGTAATACTGATGAATGGGAAACACCCCAACATCTGTTTGACTTTCTAAACAACGATATGCCGGAGCCATTTACTCTGGATCCATGTGCAACACCTGAGAATGCAAAGTGCAAGAATTATTATACTATTGAGGATGATGGATTAAGTAAATCATGGAGTGGTATTGTCTTTGTTAATCCACCATACAGTTCTGTAGATAAGTGGTTAGCCAAGGCAGTATATGAATGTAGAAGTACCAATGAGCCTATAACTATTGCGCTATTAATAGGATCTCGTACAGACACTACATATTGGCGTGATTATATATGGACAGGACCAGTATGGGCATTAACATTTATCCGTGGTAGATTAAAGTTTGGTAATGCAACTAACTCTGCACCATTTCCTAGTTGTATAGTATGGATGAGTTCTGGAGTAAATACAGAGGGCAATATGCTTATACGTCCTATAGTTGAGGTACTTGATCATGATAAGAAATGGAATTGGTATTATTTGTAGGACGGTGAATAATATTTGCAAACACTTATATACACAGATTCTTTATGGACAAGAAACAAATATAATAAACCTAGTGTAATTCTTTTTGGGAGAGACTATAATGATAGGACAAAGACCTGTAAAACAGTTATCGAAGATTCCACCCCGTATTTCTACGCGCCGGGTGATACCCCCGCAGGAGATAAGAGAACACAGTACGGGGAATATAGTGTTAAAACCCGCTTATATACAGATGCGCTTGGACGACAGGTACGGAAAGTTACCACTGACCTGCCATCGACTGTGCCTAAAATACGTGACTATTTTGAATTTACGGATGAGGCCGATATTCTGTACGATAAAAGATACATTATCGACAATGAGATTATCTACGCCTATACCATCGGTAAAGATGGAAGACCAAAGCCAACAGACGTTATTGCCCCGCTAGAACCCAGGGTTATTTGGTTTGATATAGAGGTTAAGGGTGAGAAGGGAGTATTCCCGGATCCCCTGAAACCTAAGTATCCTATTGTATCTATTCAATGTATGGATAGTTATACAAAGGAGATTGTAATATTTACATTTGGTGTACCAAAGGTTGCTAGTGACCAAGTAGCATGTAACACAGAGCAGGAGTTATTATTTAGATTTGCAAGGCACATAAGAGATATAGATCCAGACGTATTATCCGGTTGGTATTCTAACTATTTCGATATTCCATATATCATTCAACGTGCAGAATGGCTAGACATTCAGCTTCTGGACTTATCCCGTACAGATTATAGTCCTACAGTTAAGAAAGGAAATAATAATTCTTGGTTTATTAGAATGCATGGTAGACAGTGCTTCGATCTACTTGATGCTTTCAAAAAATACTATGCACCAATGGGGCAACTATCAGCGTATGATCTAAAGAGCGTGATATCAAATAAGGATGTAATGGAAGATGCTGCATTTAGATATGATGATTATGGAGATAAGATAGTTGATTTATTTGAACAAGAAGATTGGGATACATTCTTACAATACTGTAGGTATGATGTAATTGCATTAGACACCATTGATGTAAAGTTAAAGTTAATTGGGTTCTATGAACATTTAAGAATGATTGCAGGAGTGAAGTTAGAAGAGACATTAATGAACAGTAGGGTGATTGAAAGTCTTATAATGCGAGCGGGTATAAAGCCTATGCCCACAAAGAGTTATGATACTATAACTGAGGGCTTTGAGGGTGCAACAGTGTTAAGCCCACCAATAGGTATACATGAGAGTGTAGGGGTAGTGGACCTTGCAGCATTATATCCTAACATTATGGTTGGTTTCAACATATCACCAGATATAGATGGTATAATTCCCAATACCATGAAGGTTATAATGGAGGAAAGAGAGAAATTGAGGGAGTTGAAGAAGGCTGGTAAAGCAGATGCAGTAATGAAGAATAAGGAGGTGGTGCTTAAATTTTTAGCTAACTCATTCTATGGAGTTATTGGATGGCCCCGATTCAGATTATATAATAAGGCTCATGCTGCAAAAGTAACAGAGTATGGAAGAATGCTCAATGCATATCTATGTGATATAGCAAGGGATAAGGGGTATGAACCAATCTATGGGGATACAGATTCAATATTCGTTAAGGGCATAGTATCAATGGATGATGGTTTAAACTTTGAACATTATTGTAATGATAGACTTGCAGAGTGGTCAAAGGAACATGGTTCCGTTGTAAATTTCACATTAAAGTTTGAAAAACTATATCGCCGTATCATGTTTAAAAGATCAGTATCCGGTGAAGCAGCGAAGAAAAGATATGCAGGGCATTTAATTTGGAAAGATGGGTATTCATCTGATAAGTTGGATTATACAGGTATAGAGTTAAAGCGTAGTGATCAGGCAGAAATAACGAAGGATTTGTTACGGGAGTTTTTAGAAGACGTATTACTCCATGATAATGAGGATAAGGCCATTAGTACGGTTAGACGGATAACGAAGGATATACTATCAGGAAGAATCAGCATTCATGATGTATCTATACCCAAAGGTATAAAGAGTATGGAGAAAGAGAATCCATGGGTGAGAGGAGTTAATAATTGTAAGGAACTTTTCAACATCAATATATCTCATGGTGTCAAACCCCGATTAATTTATATCAAAGGAACGCATAAAGAATTGTGTATAAACAATGATATGGATGAGGAAATGATATTATCTGTAGTTGATGTTGATTGGAAGAAGTGCTGTGATAAGACGGTAGTTAAAAAGATGAAGACATTTGTTGAGAGTATAGGGTATGATTGGAATGAACAGATGCATGGACAAAGGACGTTGTTTTAATGGGAAGTAATGATCATCTTTATTTTGCTACACTATTCAATGAGAAAGAACTACACGCTCACATTGTAAATGTTTGTAGACCAAATATTAAAAGAAATACAAAGATATGTGATACGTGTCCATTTAGACATATAGTTGATGAGTATGAAGCAGGAGAGATTTAATGAGGATAAGTGATTTACAAGGCATATTATCAATAGCTAAATCTGAGTTTGGAGACATTGAAGTTAAGACACAAGCTATATATGAGATGGGACTGGTTGATTCACCATATGATCCAGCAGATGTGAGTGTATGGAATTTCAATGGCAAATCTATATTAATGATTTCATTTCATGGGTATGATGTGTTACTTGATAATGGGGTAGATCCGTTTGACCGAAGTAAAAAAATTTAATGCGGATGAATACATCTGTATATATAAGAGAGGTAAGTATTGTTTGGTGACTGGTTTGTTATGTCATAAATCTTGTTCATTGAAACGATTAAGTAATAGTAACACCAATTTATAATCATGTGGATTGATTTAATTGGGTGGATATTAGGAATAATATTATTATTCGCAATTATGTATGGATTGTATAAAGAGGGGATGAATAGTGACTACTTTAAAGGACGTATATAAATTTAAGAAGGACATTCAGGAACTTGAATTGTCCATTAAGGCAAAGATGGAAGAATATGGCATTAATGAGGACTTAGTGACAGTTGAGGCCATGAAAGAAGATTATAAATGTATGGTGGGAGGACTTGTTGAACAGGGAGTATTACGCGAAGATAACTATGCTATAGTTGATAATGGAAGAAAGAAGAATGTTGTGAATATTGAGAGACTGAAGAATCGGGAGGAAGATTACAATAATCTTAAGGAATATTTTGTGTTACCTGTTGGAATTGCAACTAAATATTTCAAGGATAAGACCGTTATGGAAGAATTATGTGATACAACAGTTAATCATAATTATGACATTATTGATGTAATAGAAGGGGAGTAGACATGTATAATATTCAGGCTAATAATATTCGTGATGCCCACGAAGAAATAGTACATCTTATTAATAACAATGGTATGATTGTACGAACTGAGGATCGTGAGTTTACATTAGAATTATATGAGCCACTGTCGGTTCATATTGCACGACCATTAAATGAACCTATGATACTGGAGGAAGTTGGGTTTAGCAGGAATTACATGGAAGAATATGCAGTGCAATTAGGTTATCCATCTGAAAATACCTTCAGTTATACATACGGAAATAGATTACGGAATTATAATGGATATGATCAGAAAGCCAATATTATAAATGTATTAAGTAGGAATAGAACATCAAGACGAGCAATCATGCATACCTGGATGGTTGATACAGATAGTGAAGGTGTTCATGTACCATGTATGCAGACTGTACAATTCTTACGGCGCACTAATCCATTTACCGGGACTGATTATCTCAATTGTATTGCTACATTCAGATCAAATGATATGTTAATGGCGTGGGGATGCAATGCATATGGATTGGTACGATTACAGGAATCTATAGCCGGGCATCTGGATTGTGTTGTGGGGTGGCTTAATACCATCTCTTCCTCTGCACATATTTACTTTAAGCGGGATGAAACAACATTGAGAAAGATAGTTGGGTAAGTTGGGTATTACTATGGTTTGGGCACTGAAAAGTGATAAGGTACATAAATTTTTTAATGGGGTTAATCCAGCAGCAAATGAGGCTTACATAGATGTAAGTGAAAACGGGCTATCCTCCAAGGCCATTAACATAACAAAGACGGTATATGTAGAATGCTTTGAGCCAATAGACGTTATTGGTTCGTTGCCCATTACATTGCCAATAGATGTGGGTAAATTATCGTCTGTTATCCCAAAGACGGGTGAAACAGAGTTGAAATTTAATGGAGATAAACTACAGGCTAAATCCGGTAAGACAACATATAAGTTTGATATATTTGCTCCCGGTGTAGTTCAACCTGTAGGTCGGGAATTGCCCACTGGTGATTTACCAAATGTAGTGAGACAGGTAAACACAAAAGATTTACATGATGCAGTAAATAGTATATTAAATTATAAAGGTAGTGATACAGCGATAGTTAAATGTATAATGGAAATACAAGATGGTGTGTTCCATGTGCATGATGCAGAGGGATATGTGGATACTGTGATTGATGGTACGATTGAGGGGAGTAATTCAATGGTTAAAATCTCCACAGAACATTTAGTAAGTATTACTATGTTTTGTAAGCAGTATCTTGATAGTGTGAATATTAATATAAAGAATGAGGACGCACCATTACTTATTAAATATGGTGATGAGGATTGCTATTATAACTATTTAATAGCCCCAATGGTAGACGCGGATTAGGATGTGTAATGAAACCAGAAATAATGTATGATGATACAGGTAAGTTATATCTTAGAAAGTCCATGGTGGAGTCATTTAACTTTTGTCCTAGACAATTTAAGAATGTCTACATTGATGGGAATTTTGTAAACGAGACATATATAATGCAGATAGGAACCAGATTCCATGACTTTGCATATTGGTTCTTCGATGTGTGTGAGTCTATTCCGGTTGATAGATGGACAGAGTTAGTGCCATCTGCATTTAATGTAGAAGAACGGGAGTGGGCGCATTGGTGGATAACCACAGAGCAAGAGAGATATAGGAGTTGTGAAGGACGTAGATTCCAACCTGCTCAGCGTGAAATGAAATTGGTTGATGATACTATGTTATTAACTGGTATATTAGACCGTATTGACTATGGAGATAATGAGGATGAATTAGTAATTGTAGAGTACAAAACTGGTAAGTCATATCATGAGGAGTCAATAATCAGACAATTGTCATTCTATAAGTTAATGTGGGACAATACTATTAAGTTAGGGGAGATTAAATATATGAAGTATATCAATCCTAGAACGCAGGTAATAAAGATGATTCCAATTAATCCTAGCATGACGGATAAAGTATTGATGAGTATTAGTAAGGTACGAAAGGCAATACGAGAAGAAAATTATCCATGTAAATGTTCACCAGTTAAACATATTATCTGTGGTATGTGTGATTTTGATGAGTGTGGAATATATGGTACATAATTTTAAAGATCATAGCCGCGATCATAAGATTGCAAGAGATAATATTAAGACAAATATAGATGCAGTATGCGAACAATGTAATGCTGTATGCAATTCAGCAAGTCTACTTCATGAACTTATAAATATTACCGCTTGGTATTTATCCGATGAGATGGTAAAGATAGATGAACATTATGAAGATGCTCCATTAGAACATCTTAATAGTATCTCCAATATGTGTGGGGAATATTATAAGGAATTGTTATTAATGGAGACAAGCATAAGACAAATGTTATTTATATTACGTCAGTACTATGATTTTGATACCAATGAAATGATATGTACAGGAGATAGATTACGTGGTGATAAATGATGGATAAATCATCTGATGAAATAGAGAAAGTCAAGAAATCACTTGATAAGCAGGAAGAGACTGTAGAAAAACAAGAGAGTGCGGTGAAGAAGATAGAAGGAAGTAAGAATGATGATACCTGTTGATACAATAGTATGTAGTAATTGTGGGGCTGATGTGAATGGTCATGATAATTATATAAAGGTTGTATCCCCCAAAGTACGTATTCGTAATATGGGTGAAACATTAGTTTGGGAGAACGAAGGTGAATTTATATTCTGTAGCATATCATGTTTTAATACATATCTTATGAGAATTGCCGGTGATGATAATGAGTGATACGTATAGGTTTCTTATAACGGTGAGAAGTTTAGATACAAATGATTCAAGTTCAATGGTAGTATTTATAGAGGATGAAGTAGAATCAGATAGTATACTTACAGTTATAAATGAAAGTTTAAACAGGTGGTTTAATGAGGAATGAAAAATTAGTGTTGTCTCATAAGAGATATGAGATTATGATAAAGAATGTTGATAATGGTAGAGAGACTAGATTCATAGAAGTAATGGTTCCTACAATCAATGGAAGGATTGCACCGGCAAGGAATGATTCATTGTTAAAACTTATTAATGAGGAATTTGATAATGACTAGATATAAGTGTTTAAAATGTTTGTTGTATATTGATGAGGAGGTTCTGAATGAAAATAAGTGTCCTGTATGCAATGGTATAATCGGTGAGGATGTAATAGAGGCATGTGTTAATGATCATCCATGTACATGTGGGGTTGATTCTCATGCATCTGTTGTATTCTGTGAGATATGTGGGCAGCCTATATGTCCGGGGTGTGGTTCCCATGATGTAGTTGCAATTAGTAGAGTAACAGGCTATCTTCAGGAAGTCAATGGTTTCAATGCAGGTAAGAAGCAAGAGTTGAAAGATAGAAATAGACATACGGTAGCATAACATGGTAGGTCATAGAAGCAAGCCTGGACCTAATGATCCAAAGTTGCGTATTGGTTGGTCATGGGGTTCTGATGATGGGTGGATACTTCATAGGAATATAAAAGATGGTCTATGGGGTTGCCTCAATGAAGATGGGGGAATTAATTTACTTCCTATCTTTAAAATTATCGCATCGGTAAAGGAATCATGGTTGGATGTTAGGCCCGGAGATAAAGTACCACCGAATTATAATTTATTTAAATATCTGTTTGATAATTATAAGAAGATATATAGAAATCTTAAACCATCAATTATCTATAGAGTTGGTATAATACGAGTAATGATATTGGTACTTACACTATTTAAGGAAGATTCCGCATATACTGAACGATTAGGAGGATTATCACAATACATTTTAGATCATTCTGATGATTGGGTTAAGGGAGATATAGAGGCTAGACTATTAGCATTAGAGGATCTTAAGTTATGGTGGTATGAGGAAGATTGGAGAGCAAGACAGAAGGATACATTTGCAAAGTTATTTGATTGGGTAATAGAGAAGTATGAGACTGATGAGTTTATACGGAACACAGTTGACTTTTGGATAGATGGAATAATAATTAATAAATCAAATTGGATATATGATGACTTCTTTACACCCATTAGATGGTATCCAAGAGGAAAGGGGCAATGTAATTATCTATGCCACGGGAGGATGACATAATGACATGTAAAGTTAGTATAATAATTCCATGTTATCATTCAGGGAATTATATTACTAGATGTATGGATAGTATATACAAGCAAGATGAAACAAATTATGAAGTTATATTTGTTGTAGATGATTATGGGCATGATGATACTGTTGAAAAGATTAAATCTCATGATCTATGGAAGCATAGACATGGGATATTGTGTAAGAAGGTAGATAAGTCTAATCCAGCCACAGCCAGGAATACAGGATTATGTTATGCAAGGGGAGAATACATATCATTCCTTGATTCAGACGATGAATGGGAGGATGAAGATTTTCTTAGTACAAGTATAGATGGGTTATTATCACAGTATGATATGGTATATAGTAATTCTTTATGGGTATATCCCAAAAGGTATTTTCAGGTTCATGGGCATGATATGAGTAGAATATGGTTGTCTAATCCCGTACCATTTAGTACGGTAGTTGTTAGGCGCGATAGATGCATCTCATTTGATACAAGATTAGATGCCTCTGATGATTATAAATGGCTACTCGATATGAATGATGCTGGAAGATTAATTAGATATATTAATATGTGTAAATGTAATGTGTACATTCATGGTAGCAATTTAACCGCAGGGAATATACTTGCTCTATCTAAACAAGCATGGAATGTGCATAGATTAAGAGGGGAATATGTATTAGGTATATTCAAATATCTTCTTAATATCCCTATCTCATTATATCAACATTGGGAAATTGATGGGTGAGTATCTTGGCTAATTGGTTTATTCCAGCAGCAGGAAAAGATAAGCGATGTGGTGGTGATATTAAACAATTATTTACTATTGATGGTACACCTATAATAACCAGAACGGTTAGATTGATCAATAAAGTTGATAAGAATGCTAAAATTTATATCATAACATGGAGAGATGAGATATTAAATGAGCCAACATTAAAGAAATATGATAATGTACACTTCATTAACACAGTTATCCCTACTGAAAATATTACAGAGACTATAATGCTAACGAAAAAATATTGGGGGGATGAGAATATTGTAGTATATAGTGATACTATATTTACATTACCAATTATATCAGATATATTTGATTATTGTGGACCTGCTGGTACATTCGGGAAAGTCAAATGTCCAATAACTGGTATACCTGAGTCATATGCATTAAAGTTCTTTGGACATAATAATGATGCAATATTCAATGGGTATTATCAGTGTGATATAAAGAATCATGAGTATAGTGGTAAGTTGGCATGTTGCTTCTTATATGATCGCCATATCTTATGGCATCTAGCAAGACTTCATACACGTGGTGGGCTTATTGGATGGATATATTGGAAGATCATAACATTTTATATAGCACGACATTTACCACATGTTGAGATTGATGATAAGTATGTCTTTGATGTTGATTCAAGAGAAGAGTTTGATAGATATAAAGAATTAATGAGATGAGTATTATGCATACGAAAGAGACAAAAACAACGGCTACATTAACTGATGTATTAGCCGATATTGAGATTGATGAATCCGATATTTCTTTTGTTTGGGAAGTAATGAAAGATAAGAAGAAATATCGTGAGATGTTGAGTAAGAATCCCAATCTTATAGTTCTATCAGAAACATATAATTGGTCACAGAAGACAGATAATGACCAGGATTGTAGGGAATATAAGGCATGGAATAACTTACTTAAATTATTGGCTGTTGAATTTATCCGGGATCCATATTGGAATAGCCGCATTGGGTGGCTTATGTGGTTTTGGGTATGTTACTGTAGATATGATAGTTATTGGCCCATGGCATGGTGCTTCCATTATGATCCTACAAACTTCTATCGTCATGATGAGCCATTAAGACCACCTGGATTAGAGCATCCTGAACCAGATGATCCTTTCAACATTAAGGGCAAATGTATGATTCATCCTGAATGGTATAAGGAGGACACACAGTCCAATGATACGGAGGGTTCTACCTGATACCCTATAGACATTACATTGCGTATTTTGGCTCTGATGATTTGCTTCCTAAGGTCATAGATATTGGTCGGATTCTTAAGACCAAATCTGATATAATTATATTACGTGTAGGTACAGATGTATTAAATGAAAGTAGGGCAGATATAGTAGATAAACTTAATTCTACTGGTATGAAAAATACTGTTAAGTGGTTGGATGGTAAATTTACACCGGCAGAGTTAAAAGAAATTGAGGACAAATCATTATGTATGATTGTATCGCCACTACCATTCCTGTATTTCAAGGGAGGATTCATATTATTTGATAATTATGATTCTAACCAGTTGGCAGATATAATCATGGAGGAAAGATGAATATAACATATGTAATTCCATCTGATATCTATACTCAATTACATTTATTCAATGAGGATGATACAAGTGAATGCGAAGACGTTTAAATATATAGATAAGGACAAATTGCTTCCTAAGTTACATGAGGATAGAGCATGTTTTTATGTATTGTGTGAGAATGAACCGGATCCAACCATGGCATATAGTATACTAAGATATATTGATAATATAATTGAGTTAATAGAAGATGGATTCTATGATTGGCAACAAGGAAGTGAGTAATGAGGAGTGAGTAATAATGCCAATAGGGGGATATGAAGATTTTGATGAATGTGTTAAAGCACAAAAACTAAAGGGGCATAGTGATGAATCAGCACATCGTATTTGTGGATATTTAGAACAGCAGGCAAAGAAAAAGCGGGGAAATAAGTGATTATATTTGCGCGTGTATGTGGATACGCGGGAACCCCCACGTAATTATGAATTTCTAAAAAAGGTATTTCCTAATCATATATTTGAGAAGGCTACTTTACAAGAGGGCGATTATTCAACAGATAAGGTATTAGTAGAAAGGAAAACCGTGGCTGATTTATATGGATCTATAGTAGGTAATGGTAGTAAACCAGGGAGGTTAATAAAACAGGTATCAAGAATATCATGTCATGATAAAGTATTAGTTATACTGGTTATCGGCAATATATCTTCATTCATTGAGAATATGAAGAAGATAGGTATAAAAGTTAATGTGGACATATTATATGGGGCATTGGCATCTATATCATGTAGAGAACGTATGCATGTATTATGGATGGAAGAGGAATGGAATGCATTGATAACTATGGTACGGCTGATGCAAAAGATTGAAGACGATGAATATATGGTTCCCTCTCGAAGAGATCCAGATGTATTATTGGCTAGATATTTTAAAATAACATTGAAACAACTGAAAGAATTAAAGAGTAAATACCCAACGATTAATGACATAGCTAATGCAACTGAAAAGGACTTAATGAGTATCAAGGGCATTGGTAAAGTCAAGGCCAAGGGAATCAAAGAGTTGATATATAATGGCTGGTAGTAATGGAAATAATGGAATTGGTCTTGGAGGAGATGAAAAGCAGGAAGGCGTATCTATATGACATATATACACCATACTTCGTATGTAGTTACGCCATGCATTGCTTTAATCTATTAAATTTAGAAAATAAGATATACTGGCAATCTAAGCGAATTCCTAACATGCGCCTTCATTTGATGTTCATTGCACCACCCGGATATATGAAGTCATATTATATGGATAATATGGGAGCAGATGAAACATGTGGGATATTTGCTAACACACGTATTAAATTGGGGGTAGAACAGGCAGTTACGGAAGCTGGTCTTATAGGTACATTTATCTATGTAGATGATGTTCCAACAGAAAACTCTGGTTCAGCACGAATCTATAATGAAGGTATAATGATTATTGATGAATTTAGTGCAATGACCAATGCAATGAAGACTACATATAATAATCAATTAGATACACAGTTGTTAAGTGCGCTGGACCATGGGAAAATAAGGAAGAGATTGGGTTCTGGATTCATAGAATATCAAACTAACTTTACATTATGGGGTGGAGTACAGCCTGCAAGGTATGATTTTACATCTGGTATGGGTAGACGAATGTGGTTCATGTTATTCTTGCCCACCAAACAGGACAATGATATATTATTAACCAGGATGAATGAAACAAGAAATATAGTATCAGATCCAGTTAATATGAGTCGCATTTGGACTTACATAGATAAATGGGTAGAAAGGATGAAGATTATCAAGTCAATCAAATTTGATGATAGTGTATTAGAGTTGTATCAACAAATGGGTATCTACTCATATGATGCAAACCTGATGGATAGATTGGTATTAGGCTATCATCTTGCTACCTATGGTCCAGAAGAACGAATGAGAATAGATGTGGAAGATAAGAGATTGGTTGAGATGATGAAACGGGAGAAACGATGGAGAGATAATATTAATAACGATGTAGTTATCGCCCATATGCAAAAGATGATTGCAAGTGGTGGAGTATATGTTGATGGGGAGTATAGGATGCCGAAGAAACAACTGATGCAGGATGCGTTGATGGTAGGTCTTAATGGATATCAGGTTACTGAAGTTGTAACTGATATGGTTAAGATGGGCATAGTACAGGTTAAAGGTGGCAATACAATAATATTACAGGAAGAGTGATTTATTGGTAAAGAAGAATACGTGTATTAGTATTGATGAAGGAGATATTAATAAGATACGGGATATGGGTTTCAGTGTGAGTAAATTCACACAGAAGGCCATAGACTCATTATTATCTGATGGGTTTGAAGATTATGCAATGAGTTTAAAGGTTAAGTTGATTGAAGATGATTTGCAGGAAGCAATTGAGGAGAGAGAAGCATGTGAGGCAAGGCTGGCATTTCTAATAGAACAAATCAATGCACTTCAAACAATCCATGATAATGCAGAAGAGGAATTACAGATAGCAATGACAGTTGGTAAGTTGTCTAAATTGATTGCTAGGATAAATAAGTTTTTAGTCATGGAAAGTTATGATGTGGATGTTGTTAATGAAAAGTATAGTGATGTTATTGTGGAGATAAAGGGATTGAATCCTGAGTTTGATTTGTCCTTACATAGAGACAGAATAATGAAAATTATGGGGTATTAAGTATGGCATTTAAAAAAGAAGAGAGTGAAGAGATCAATGATACATGGTCATTTGCTGGTATAGTTGAACGGATGGTTGAGTTGCAAGCAAACAAGCAGAGTGGGTATTCAACAAATCCTATAGATGAATTACCACTTGATGTATGGTTAGCACAGATTCAAATTAAGGCTACACGCGCTAAATACGCAATGAATGAGGCCAAGTGTATTGATGAATTGATTGATACGGCTGTATATAGTATATTGGCTGTTAGTAAGATTGCAAAGGAAAATAATAATGATATGCCCGTACTGTGAGAAAGATGAGTTATTTGATATTGACTTTGACTTTACCAAGGTTGGATATTTAAGTGCTACATTTAAGTGTAACAATTGTAGTGGAACTGTTACTATTGAATATAAAGAAGTAAGAAGAGTTTAGTGTTCTTCTTCCCATCTCTTTCTATTTTCTTTTGCTGTTATTCCCATTGCATGGGCCTTATCTTGAATAGACTTTATTGTACGCTTCTTTAGCATTTTAGACAATTCTACAGTCGGTATAATTCCATAATAAAGACGTATAACTTCTTCTTCGTCTTCGCCCCAAGGTTCATTGGTGAACTTGATTCCATGGGCTTTAATATACTCTTCATATTCCGGGATTTTTCTTATTTCCATGACTCCTCCCATGTTAAGACTTGTGGTCCAAATGGAGACTGAACAACATTGCGTCTATCAACAGTAATTAATTCTCTATCCTCAATTAATAAATCTACAAAACCAATATCGGATGGCGGTATTAAATTCTTATCAATAGCATAAGGTGTTTTATGTTGGAAACCTGGAGTAATGATACCAATGTGTGATTGGGTTATTGTTGCTGCGAACTTATGATTGTGTGCCAGATTAAGTACATCGATCTTCCCATAACATGCTTCGGCAGCAGCCAACTCCCGTATCTTCTTCTCTAACACACCTGCCTTATTCTGTGCGTGTGGAGCAAAGTGATTAGAAAAGATACGAATTCCACATACCTCAATGATTGCTTCTGGTGCATAGTACCATCCTAATTTATCAGCCAATAATTGTTCTGCAACTACTTCGTCCCCACTATGGAATCCAGTGCCTTTCATAAAGAATTTAGGTGTATCTGCTGGTAACATGTCTATAAGCATTTCTGACATGTCAACCTGTTCATATATATCGGTACTACCAACTGCTCCATAATTATATTTATTTTTCCCATCGATCATATCACCATTGAAAACAAATGCATCTGAATCTTTACATGATCTAACTACACGGTCTTTCCAAAAATCGAATGTCCACTCTTGCATTTCATTTGGTACATACATTATACCCTTTGCTTTATAATCGGGATGCATTAATCCCCAATTGCTGAATGTATGTAAATCTGATATTAATGTAACTTTATCCATTTATTCCCTCTTTAAAATATCTATAGATTCTTGTAACTCTGAATCAAAATCTATTATCTTATTCCTATGTAATATTGATATTAAGGCTATAAAAGCCCTTCGGTCATTGATAGAGTATTTCTTATTAGCCAAACAGATAGTAACTAATCCATCCCAATCACTTATATCTTCATCACCAAATAATACTTTTTCGTGACGCTTAATTAATTTTATCAATGTTCTGGTTTCTTTCACCAACCAGCCAAGCACCGCTATTATTATCGCTCCTGTTATTCCAACTATTATTGATTCCATCATAGTATCAACTCTATTATATTAAGGGATAGGAAGGGGGATAAACCTATCCCTAAGAGGCATGTATGGTAGGCTCCGAAGATTGGGAGGAATCTTCATCATCACCCGGATTAGTATATTGTATAGTCAAAATCTTCATCATTAAAGAATATGAATGATCCAGCTTGCACATGTTCATCAAAATCACGACATTCAACACGTACTGTAATAGGTGCATCGGGTAATGGATATGGACCATAATATGTTGTTCCTACATTATATGTATCTACAACATCAGTTAATACACCATTTATATATATATATGCACGACCATCATTACTATCTGAATGACATGTTTTAAATACAACATAATTATACGGGTAATGTGTGGTATAGTATGCATAACTCCACGCCGCTATTAAAAATATACAACTATCAGAACTCCTATATCCATTAGTAGTCATATACTTTGCTATTACATTATAAGATATCTCTGGACATGTTATTGATACTGTACCTGAATATCCTAAATACAGTACACCGGAAGTGCCTGGATGTACTCCACCCCACAATAATTCATCATTCCAATAAATTCTATGATAAAAATCATGGCCGTGACTAAGAACCCATATATTAACTGTGGTATGATCAACTATTGTGTATTCAACAATTACATTCCCTATTGGACCAGATCCATGGCTATCATAGAATGAAATCCAATGTTCTCCATATGCCGGTGTATATTGATTACCATCTAATACGCAACATGGGGTAGTACCTGTAATTTTTGGATACACGGAGCATTGATTGATTCCATATACAGTGCATCCATCTTCTGATATATAATCTTTTATATAGTGTAGTACATAACAATCATATGCCATACCTCTCCACATTCCAATCTGTGGTGTCATTATGTACTCCTCCTCATACGAGCATGAAGGAAGTTGATGATCTGTTTGATAATCTTAATCCCATATGTTGTAAAGTCAGGATATGTTTTTAATGCAATAGAATGTCCTACATCAGTATGGTATAAGTCTATTGCACTATGACCAATATCAGTGAAGACTGGTGTATCATTTAATGCCCGTTCCATAACCTCATGACCTAAGTCAGTAGTAGATGTACATTCTTGTGGGCTTCCCATGCATAATACTTCTTTGATATAGAATGTCAATGGTGTAGTATCAATAGTCGATGCTGTTATTTGTGAGGATGATGATATTGATGAATCTATTGGCTGAATACCAGAGAATGATATATTATCAATATATAATGTAGCATGTGCAGGAGGCGGTGGTATGTATTCACCATACGCTGCTACTATGATATCTAGTTCTCCACTTGCTGCGGGCAGGGTGTCTACGAATGAACCAGAATCAATGGTTATCCAATCAGTTGTAGAATCATACGTGGCATCCATTATTAAATACTCAGCATATGGTGGATATGTTGTACCTAATATTATAACCCCTACTCCTTGATTGGAAGCAGCATCCAGATAGTTAATTTTAAAATCAAGACTTGTGATGGCCGATAGATCCGGTACGGTATCAGTATATAATAGTATATACTCTGGGGGTATATATGGTGGATCACCTGGATTTGTATCTACTAGTTCTATATATGCACCGTATGAACCAGATGATGCAGCATAACTAGTTGCAATTGCATATCCCTCATTACACGCATAATATACATACCAATCGGTAAGATCGCCAGTCTCGAAGTCCCCGTTAGATACACCTACTATATTATCAAAGTATACTATAGTGTTTACTACCATTAGCTAATGCCTCCACCTGATGAAATTATATACATTTGTATCTTAAAAGTATAGATACCCGTTAACTCTGTTACATCATACGTAACAAGTTGAGTACCAGAAGGCGGTAGTTCCATAGGATTTTCATAAGATGAGTAGTGTATAGTGTTATAATCTCCTATTTTATCTAATCTAATAGATAATTTTAATACATCTCCATATCCAAGGTCATATTCCGGGATGATATATGAAATTTTAAGTATATTATATTCTGTAACATCTATATCTTGCTGTATTTCACCAAGTCCTTCATCATAATACATATATTCAACATTAATCTCACATCCATATGTTCCTGTTATTGCTGCATCAGTGGTAACAGATACATCACCAGAATCGCCTGTATAAACTGTCCAACCAGTAAGATCACCAGTCTCGAAGTCACCATTAATTATTGATGTACCACCAGTTAAATATGATGATGATACAGATGATGAGGGAGTGATTGATGTAATCAATGGGATATCTAATATTAAATGTGATACAGATGAAGATATACTAGATGTTATTGAATCAATAGGTATATGTATATAATATAATGTTGGACTTGAAATACTACTTGTTGATGTAACTGTAGATACCATATCTATGTCATGTGTAAGTATTTGTATATCATCAACAGCAATTTTAGTACGATATCCTGGATCATTGATAAATAGAGCGAATCTAATTTCACAATCAGTACCCGTTATTCCTGTACAATCATATGATGCCTGTGTCCAATTATTGTCTACAGCAAATATAGGTTTATATAAAATAGTTTTAAATCCAGAATCAGTACCATCTAACGATACCCAAATGGTACATATATCACCGCTATGATATGGTATTTTATAATAAAATGATATTGTTTCATCGCCTATTAATTTAATGTGATATTGTGCTATCTGTATAGCTGCAGATGCCCATCCGTCTACAATATTTGTATCTATGAGACACCCATACGTACCACTATGTACATATGTACTATTTGTTTCAATAGTTGCAGTACCAGGATAAGTTGGATCATCCCAATTAGGATATACACTCCATCCTGTTAGATCACCTGTTTCAAAATCCCCATTAGTGATACGGTCATCCATAATTATACCCCTCTATGCATAGTGATCATATACTTGTAGATAAAATGTCTCGCCTCTGTGAATAGACTCATCAGTTATGTATACCCACGCTTGTATTTTATATACTCCCACTTCTTCTAAATCTCCATCTACGGTAATATAATCAATGTATCCTGCGTCTGTTTCATCTTCATATGCAATCCATGAAACTTCCTCTGCACTTGGCTTAAGAACTTTTAATTCCATGGATGCAGCACCAGAAAGATCAATGCCTGTATCGGCCTTAATTAATACTCCAATGTCATCTTTATATATCTTACCCATATTACTCATCTCCTAATATTGAATTTAATTTTTTAATTATGGTAACTAATGAGGAGGTAACACTACTTACTAATATATTAGATATATTATTATTCTGTATAGTTAAAATACTTTCCTCATCAACCATTTCTGTCACAATGCTAGTATAAACATCTAATAATACAATCTCACTTAATTTAGAAAGACTAAGTATAATATTACTATCCTCAATATTATCCAATGTTATCTGACTATCTGTGATGTTCATTAATTCTACTGTGCTATCCTCAACATAAGTATCTGTTACTTCACTGTTACAATCATATATGGTAGTTATATTACTATCAGCCGATCTTTCTAATACTATATAACTATCTGCAATTACTAACTCATACCATGTGGTAAATAATCTACTTGAAATTATAGAGGTTCCATGGATGACAGTTGATAGTAATACCTGTGTCCCATCTATCCATGCTTCTATGAATGAGACACCAGAGATAGAGGATTCAAGGGCAATATCAATTGATAGAATGCCTATTACATTTGATATTAATCTTACATCCACCTGGAAGAATATATCAATGGATAGATCAGATGTAATAGTACTAGTTGCCTCTATACTTGATGATAATACTAGTTCTGTTGATAGAGTTGCAGTTACTTCAGAGGAATTAACAATTAACGATGATAACCCAATGAATGAGGATAATGTAGATGATATAGAACTAATACCATTAACTGCCCCATCTATTGATATGTCTAATGATAATACAGAGGTAATATCTACTATACTTTCTACTTGCCCGTCTACTATCACATCTTTTTCTATTATACTACCAATACTGCTTATGCTATCAACAGTACTTACCAAATTATATATACAACCAAGGGCGGTAGTAATGTCAGATTGCCCATGTACGATTACATCTACTGGTATAATAGATTGTATATCACATACAACCGCTGATACACCATTTATAACACAGAAAAGTCCTACTTCTTGAACCAATGTACCAGATACAGAGGATTGTCCATGTACTATCTCTGTTAGTCCGGTGGTCAATGATACATTTACAGTAGATGTGGTAGTGCCATCTGCACTAACAACCAATGATATATCTAATGATAATGCAGATGATATATCAGATGTGATATCCACATTGGCTATTAAACTTGGTGATGTATCTAATGTACAAGATACAGAGGATGTTGCATCTATACTTGATACTAACCCAATATCCTGGTTTAGTATTGAAGTTACAGAGGATGTATTAGTAATCTCACTGAGTAATGTATAATCGACTGAAACTTCGGATATAACAGAAGATATACACTCAACTTCACCTACTATATCACGGATACATTCAATGATTGATAATACATTAGATATACCATTAATGACACTCTCAAGAACAATATCAATGGATAGATCAGTTGATACATTCGACTCACCAGATACAATACTTAATATACCCTTTGTTAATGATGCAGTTACAGTAGAGTCTAATGCACCATCCAACGAAACAACTAATGAAATGTCTAGACTGATATATGAGGATATTGAACTTGAACTATCTATTGATGATGATACCCCATTAGTTAGTACTAATATAGATGTAATATTAGATTCAGAGGATATACTACTTATTACCCCCACATCATTTACAATGGAAGAGTCAATCGTAGATATACCATCTATATTACTTGATAGACCAATATCATTAACTATACTACCAGATGTGCTTGATTGTCCATTAACAACAGATGATAACTGTCTGGTTGTTTGAAGATCAGATGATATGGTTGATATACCACTTATACTACTCTCTAATGAAATATCTATTACTATATTAGATAGTACATTTGATGTACCCGTTATTACACACTCAATATCCCTATCAACATATAGGTCCGATGATACAGTAGACTGATAGATGCCCTCACTTGAAAGACTTATATCTATGTCTAATGATGAGATGACAGACGATTGGCATGATGAACTACCAAATAGATTGATGTATTGTTCTAATAATCCAGTTACAGACGATACACTTTCAATTGAACTAATCAGTTGGGTATCCAGCAATGCAATGATTGAGGATACACCAGTAACTTCCCCATCTATATCTCGTATGCATGAAGGAGTTGCATTAACTGTAGATACACCATTAACAACACCAGTTAATACTTGGTCTAATGATATAGCAGATGAAACACTTAATTGTCCATGTACTATACTTAATATGCCCTTAGTAAGTGATGCAATTATGGTTGATATTAACGCACCATCAATAGATACATTAAGTGATATGTCTATGCTAACATGTGAGGTTATACTACTTGTATTTACAATAGTTGCTGATATCCCGCTGGTCTTTTCTAATAATCCGGCTGTGGTCGATGAACTGGAAAGCGATGATACCAATTCAATTGATAAGACCAATGAACTTAATACTGATGAATTAGAACTAATAACTCCATCTATTGATATATCTAGACTAATATGCCCATCTGTAGAGGATACACCATTGACATCTCCACCTATACTATACTCACAAGATAAACTACCAGATACTTCACTTGTACTACCAATGGTACTTTCTAATGATATTGGTCCAGAATATATATCCGTCCAGATGTTAGACCAATCATGCTGTGTGCCATCTAATATCTTGGCAACTCTATAACTATATTCAACCCCCTCTTCAACACTGGTATCACAATATGTAGCATCGGAGAAGTCAACAGTTATAAGAGTTTCAAACTCTCCAATTCCAGCCTTACGTTGAATTATCGCTCTATCAGTCAGATATAAAGTGCTAGATACTGATGAGTATGAATTAGCCACCCCTGTAATACCATATGGTGTACACGCAAGATTGGATGATATTGAAGATGGGGATGTAATAGTTGATGATAGTCCCATATCTCCTGCTAATTTCGTGGCAGTTACAGAAGACGTACCATTAACTGTTGATACTAATGATTCATACCACGGTATATTACATATGAATGTTCTTGCAGAGTCACCATAATAAACCCGCGGTGTAGCATATGTATAATCTGACCAGAAATATATCTCAATACACAATCTATCAGATGTATTCCCCATACTCCAAGTTTTACCACCCGGATATAATGTTTCCTCATATACCGTATAATAACTTTTACCAGTTAGTGTAATAGTTCTTGACCAATTGGATGATTCATATGTTGTACTTAGATCAGCAGATACGCGGCTAATTCTTGCTTTAATATACAGATGTTTGCTTGCTGGTAGCCACGGATCTACACCAATTGTAACTGTCACACCACTTGATGTACCCCACGAATTATTACCTGGATATCCTACAGGTGAATATGACGTTAATGTAAATGGACATTCGGGGTCCCAATAATCCTCTGAATGTGCAGATTCATAAATAACACCAGATGTATAATACCAATCATATGTTGGGTAGTATGTAGTCATTATGCACCCTCCGTCCAAGATATACAAATACGTTCATTAGGCACATCTATATTACCAGTTATGTATAATGTGTAGAACTGTCCTGATAGAGTAGAAAGGGACGATACACTCACAATGAATCCATCACCATTATTAAGATTACTAGATATCGTTGATACTGATGAAGTGGATGATATAATTGATAGTATACTCTTAAGTAGACTACTTATATCACACGCTGATGATACCGTTGATTTTAATGACCAATCTACTGATAAAAGTGGGGTTGTAGTTGAAACTGAAGTTGGTGTGGATATAAAAGAGAGAGATGTTGCTAATGATGAAGTAAGTGATGCTGTCCCACCTATGGCTGATATGATTGCTCTCTCTACATCCAAGCTCTCATATACCTGTGAGGTTGAGATAATTGAACTGCTAAATGAATTAAAGCATATTAATGTTGGTGTTGAAATACTTGATAGTACGATTGAACTACTTATTAGTGCAATATCAAGTAACAGTAATGATGATATAGTTGTGGTAGATGATATGGTAGTTATTAATATATAATCTACTGATACAGAGGCAGTGGTTGATGAGGAGGTAGTTACTGTAGATGCTATTGATATATCTATTCCTGTACTATATCCCCGGTTGAACGCCGTCCGGTTAAACTTACCTCTATTGAATGTCATTTACTTACTTGCTATTTCTTTCTCTGTTTTCAGATCGGTAATGTCAGTTTTTACAGAGGTTACTTCAGATTCCAGAGTTGATACGTCCGTTTTGACCGTATCTATGTCAAATTCCAGAGTTGTGATCCGTTCTGCCAGCAATTCAACATCAGATTTCTGGGCTTTCTCAGCTGTTCTGGTAATCACCCCTTCAACATCAGAGTCCTCTATTACCAGAAACTCCTGATAGTCACGGTTACGTGGATCTGGGGGGATTGTTACCCCATCAGACCGCTTTACTGATTCCGATCCATCAAGTTTCGTTACTACCTCATAGTCCTGTGCTGTGAATTGTGCCATGAATATCAGAGCTCCGAGTCTGCTGTTATGTCAGCCTGTGCGCTTGCTGTATGTGTCAGGTCGAACCCATCAGGACTTTGGTTAGCAGTGCTGCCTGTATCTGTTGTGAGTGCTGGCGATGCTCTCATAGTTGCGGGGAATGCAATCCATCTCGTTCCATTTTCTGTCTGTATAGTTAGTGCCTGATAGAATCGTTGGCAATCCCGTAACTCTTCGCTGTATCTTTTTGGCTGAAACGGCAGCGCAACGTCACCTTCACAGAGCTGCACCTGTGAGATATAGACTACATCATCCACTGCGGCATCGGTATCATCCACCCATATGAACACTGCCAGATTTGTCAGGTCAGCCGTATCAACGACTATTCCTTCAATTTTGAACGTAGTCCATGTATCTGCTACCAGGGTAAGGTTGGTTGGCGTATTCTCATACGTCCAGAATATATCTGGTGATGGTTCAGTTTGTTCTACACTGTATGATGATACTGTGGGTTCGGTGGCGGCGTATTTCCGGACCAGAATCCAATCGAAATAATCCTTTCCCCTG
>Ga0172381_10001057_pt1 | contig 33805 bp, 26 predicted proteins | sample Leawel6488metaG_FD_119754 | JGI IMG/M metagenome (GOLD analysis project Ga0172381, IMG submission 119754) | Leachate microbial communities from a municipal landfill in Southern Ontario, Canada - Leachate well 64-88 metaG | ecosystem: Engineered > Solid waste > Landfill > Unclassified | place... | reverse complement strand
TAGCTGTCTCTGTGGAGCTCTAGGTTCAGCTCGGTGATCTGCCCGTTCACTTCCTTTGTGATGTTGATCCAAGGGGCATCGTGATCGGGCATGTAGTCCACCACGTCACCAATGTTCCCAGTCAGGGGGAAATGGCAGACTAGCCCATCGTGCCAGGTGGGAGCCTCGGCCGAGGCATAGGAGGACACCATGCCGATACACTCCTGGCACGTCACTAGGCCGACCCGATCGATGATAGCGTTTATCGGAGCAGGCGAGGTCACCGATCCTGTGCCTACAACGCTAGCGATCGCTAGACAACCCGTTCCGAACCCAAGGAGCTCGAAGTAGGTAGGCGTCTCGTTCGGGGTGACTACTGCGCACGTCATGGTGAAGTCGGTGAGGCCTGGAGGAGGCAACAGCGAGTCGGTAAGGGTAAAGGTAGTGCGGAATGTAGTAGGACTGAAATAGCCAGCAAGTGTAAGGTTGATGGCTGGCGCGATGGCGGTAGCAAGCCCATCAGCGATTGCCGAGCAGAGGTCTGTTGCTGAGTAACTCCCAGGAGGAACGGTGAAGCTGTACGTAATACCGCCTATGGTGATGGTGATCGCCCCATTGTTCGCAGTGATGTTGTACATGATCAGTGGCACGTGTATCTGCCGGATGCGCACTGCCTGCACCTTGTAGTCGCCGATCAGTGGCTGGAGAAGGATGCGGATAAGGTTTCCACAAGTGCCCGCCACAGGGCTATGTGTCCTCGCCTTAACGAGCAGGTCAAAGGTTTCCTCGGAAGACATTGGTGGTTTGTATACCAAAAAGAATAGGGTTCTCACAGTGGCGCTTAGTCTAGTCACTCTCTACTATGCCATAGTCGTCCTTCACTATGGCATAGGCATCCTTCACTATGGCATAGTCGGAGTGGGGAGCCCTTCCTCTACTCGTCCCTCTACTCGTCCCTCTACTCGTCCCTCTACTCGTCCCTCTACTCGTCCCTCCCCTACTAGGAGCAGTGAGCCCTCCGAACCGGACTACGAGTTGGGCGCGCTCACTATCCTTAGTTGGGAGGAAGGAGAGCGCTGGGTCCGTCGATGAGCTAGTTGGAGGAGAAGTGGAAGAGGAAGAGGAAGAAGAAGAGGAAGAGGAAGAGGAAGAGGAAGAGGAGGAAGAGTCATAGCTACCCACTGAGATGGAGGAAGTAGCGGCATCGCTCATGGGGCCTCGCTCTGCTGCATAAGCTGCCATTGCCTTCACGATCTCATCTCGATGCGTGACTACCTGCATCTCGTCTACCGTCTGCTCGAGCTTGAAGCCTAGCTTGAGGTAGATCTCGCGCCTCGACATCACCTTCACTCCGTTCTCGATCTTGGTGCGGAAGTACGAGCCAGCACAGATCGTCCCAGAGTCCATGAAGTCGTACACGCGCCTCTCCTCCTGGTTCTCCTTCTCGTTGTCGCTACAACGGGTTATGCGACCAACGTTCTGTTCCGTCTCCTTCATCGTTGGGGAGTAGATGATGGCTGCTCGGAACGAGTTGGGGGAGTAGGCTGTGCCTGCCTTCCTATAGCTGACGACTATGACGTCGGCAGTATCGGCTAGCTTCGTCGCCTGGGAAGGACGCACGTCATCGAAGATAGCGCCATACTTCTTGTGCCGTCTGTCCCACCACATCCCCATCTGCTCCTTCACGAAGTTCACTTCGTCGTGGTAGTTGCAGAAGATGATGGCCTTAGCGTTGGGGTTCCACTTCCACATATCCTCCATAGTCCGCTTCAACTGCTCAATACGCGCCTCTGTGAGGGTAACATTCTCCACCGTCTTCGGGTAGTTGCCCGGGATGAATGCTGGCCGCATGACGTGGGTAGTGGATATGGGGAAGACCCTGACGTTGAAGGCTGGAGGGGTGATGCCTAGCTGGGTGACAGCATTGATGCGTGGCCCTACCCTCCACGTGTAGATGCGGTCCTTGAGGTCGGTTCTCCCAGGAGTGGCAGAGAGTCCTAGTAACACTCGGCACTTGAGGATCCTGAAGACGTTAGCGAACTCGTCATTGCCCATCAGGTGGATCTCATCGAACACTGCCACTCCGAAGGTGGACAGCCATGCATCGAAGGCGTCCCCATACTTAGTTGTGAAGCGGCTTATCACGATCGAGTTGATCGTGGCCACAACGACATCCGCGTCTGGGAGGACGGGATCAGCATGGAACTCGCTTACACTGATGCCTGGGAGTGTCTCTCGAAGCTTCTTGGCACACTGGTTGACCGCGATGTTGGAAGGGTGGCAGACGATGAGGGCTCTTCTCCCAAAGAAGTGCACGAACTTCACCATGATCAGCGTCTTCCCCCGGCCACATGGTAGGTCGCATATGGTGCCCGCTTCTCCCTGGCGCAACATCTCATCAGTGTAGTAGTATGCCCGCATGTAGTCCCAGCACGACTGTTGGTAGTCTCTCAGCTTATAGTGTGGGACGAGCTTCTCCCTGGGTATCTCCCTCCCAAGGTACTGGCGCCGCTTTGGGGGAGCACCAAACCACTTGTACCCATACAGTCTGGGGACAACTAGATAGTTGGGGACATAGTGGTAGGCCTTGAACACTCGGTGGATGTTCCCATACCCTATGGTGTGCAGCGTGAGGTCCTTCTCCATAACGGAGAAGAGGCTGCGGACGCTCTTCCCATCTATGGTGGTTGGAACGAAGTACTCAGTGCCATCCAAGATTGCACCCAGTCTTATCTTGGGAGCGAGCTCTTCCAGCTGCGACAGCATCAGCTTAACCTCTGCTGTCACGACGCCAGGACGGTAGATCCTGCTCCCACTACCTGATGGCCTACTCTTGCTCGATGTAGAAGGCGCGCTCATCCCCGTCTTTGGGACAGCTATAATCCGGTCATTTTTCCAAGGACCCAAATTACTCTCGCACATGGAGCAGAAGGATTCCTGGTTAGAAGAAGCGCTGGCTCGAGAGTACCTCACGGGTGCATCGGCTACTAGTAGCTCGACTGACACTGGTGACAACTCCGAGGCACAGACGGAGAAGGAGGTGGAAAAGGAGAATGGGGAGCGCAGAAAGGAAGCGGAGAGAGCGACGAGCTCGATGTCGGCCGACGAGGTGCTGAAGGTACTCGGGCGTATCGCTGCCTCGGAAGGGTGTGGTAGGAAGGATGGAGCGCTGATTATGCTCAATGTCGGTAATCAGACGGACGACACGAAGATCTACACGTACATATTAGCCATGATGGACTACGTCTATCATGCCCTGCGACGTGGCCTCTCCGATGGGCGGTACGATGTACTGACTATGAAGACTGCGATGGATGCACTGAATGCTGCTGGGCTAGTCAAGACCGGCGTAAGCTCCTTCGCGGACTTTACCCAGTCCATGAAGGATCGGCTCGATGCTGAAGAGCACCAGAGCGACCTGGCCCTTGATGATCTGGAGAAGGCGATGGCTAGGTTCCAGGAGGCTGGGAAGGAGATGACGACAGCCATAAAGAAGATTGGGGAGATTGCTAAGGCACTCGAAGTCACTAATGCCCTCACTGAACAGGTTGACGTCAAGGCGCGGCTCACTTCCCTCCAGGCAAGTCTGACTGAGACCAACAAGCGTCTTGCTAACACCGCCAACATCACGGCCTACCATGGCCGATTGCGTGATTCACTCCGCGCGCTGAAGATTGGCGTGGCCAGGGCTGAGCTGAAGGCGAAGCAAGCCAACACTACTGGTGAGGAAGTGGAGGAGAGCTCAGGGTCTCTCCATCTGGACGACATGAAGCGAAATGCTATCGTGGGGTCCGTCGACTCATTCCAGCGTATGCTCAACCTATGCGAAAATGGGAGGATCCTCGGAGAAGAGTACGAGCGGCTTGCCTGTAAGCTCTTCCACGTCATCCCAGGCTACGAGTCGGGCACGTGTGCACTAGCCTACCTTGCTAAGCAGGTGTCGGAGACGAACGGAGAATTCGAGAAGCGCGTGAACGAGAAGTGCCATGACACTGTTCGAGTCATTGCCAAAGAGCTGTCCTCCTTCAATGGGAAGGAGAGGCTCATCCTCCACCAGGCGCACTGTGGCGAGATGATCACCATGAACGTCCAGGTTGACCGCAGTAAGCTGGACGTCATTGACACCAACGAGGTTGCTAAGAGCGTACTGGGAGCTATTACTGCGTCTCCCGCCGATATGATGGACCCGAATAGGACACCAATGGCACCTGTGAACTCTGCCACTACCGCGCGTCCTCGTCCCAAGCTTAACTAGGCCACTCCCCGCACTCCACACCGCCCACACCGCACTCCCCACCCCCACTCCACACGTCACCCACACCCCATACCGCCCATCTGCACGTTGCGGGAGAGGGAACAAAAAAGATACTTGGTATATACAGCCCCTCTTTTTGTGCACTGCTACTCACTGCTCCCATCCCCACTACTGCGTCGAGGCTCCACCAGTCAAGATCCTCGTCGTACTGGCCGCCTTCGCATGCTTTCCCCCAGACCCACGGGTCTTAGCCTTGGGAGGAGGGTCAGTCTTGCGGAACATTGCATCGATATCTCCAGTGGATGCAGCTGATGGCAACTGGAGAGCGTCATCGAGCGTCATCATCGGCTGACCATTCGGAACAGGAAGAGGTTCCACCTTTGGCATCCCTACTGATGGGGGCACGGAAGGGATGTTCTGGGTGCGGCTGATATCGTTGGCATACTCGTGCTGGCCTGATGATGACGATGGCTCTGTCGAGGTGTTCCTATTGCTCGTAGGCTTAGCCGAGTTCGTCATCGCGAGAGCGGCCGTGGGGCCCACCGGGAGGGAGGAGGAAGAGGAAACTGGTGCACCGCGTGTCTTTCGAACTACTGGGCGTGATCCGAGTAGGCCCATCATCTTGAACATGTCGTAGCTACGCTCGAAGATGTTGTACGCGCTGTGCGTGATGAATACGTAGGGCTCCTTCATGAGGAAGTTGTTGGACCCTTGCATTGGGCTCCACTGGTTCTTCGTAGCTATGTGACGGATGATGATCATGATCGCCTGGTTGCGGGGACCCTCGTTGTGCTCGGTCCAAGCCATGGGCTGAATGGCAGAGGCTAGCTGCAGCGCGAGGCCCAGTATGCGCAGTGGCTCGGGCTGGCCGTTCTTCGTGTCTCCTGTCCATGCCACTATGATGGGTCCCACTGCCTTCTCCAGGGCATCAATGTCTGGTTGTTCTGTGAAGATACGCTTGAGCAGGGGCTCGAGCGCAGGGTACTGCTGGAAGTGCGCCATAGTTTGGGCAGGGAAAAAAGGGTGCAAAGAACGGGAGTCGTACTTGGCTCTCATTGGAAGTGGATGCTGTTCTTGGTCATCATCTCATTGAACTTGTCGGTGTGCATCTTCTCGGTGTTGGCGTTCTGGGTGTGCAGGGTGTCGTAGAAGTCTGCGCACTTCTGGCTCAATGTGGGGCTAGCGTCGATGATGAGGCGGAGGTTGGCATATATGCACCACTTGTTGGTACCCTTGGTTTCCTTGCCCTTCCCACCACGACCTCTTCCCCTTCCTCGTCCACGCCTCAGAGTGTCATCCATCCCCCTAGTCTGGTGGTAGATGCCTAGCACTTGCCGATAGTAGTCAATGATCATCGACTCAGCCTCCTTGTCTAATGGAGCGGGACGCCAGCCAGTGAGTTCGTACTGCATGCGCGTGCACCAGTCATATAGCCGCTGGATACGCACTGCCTCGAACGCTAGTCGCATGTGCTCGGTGGAGATGAACTGTGGAGGGCTAACGGTGAGGTCGTAGCCCATATCCATGAGGATCTTCTTGATCTCCTGTGTGTGCTGAGCGACCTCGTCAGGGAGAGGAGCATAGCCGGTGAGGATAGTGAGCTTGCGAGGAAGCTCCTTCAAATCCTCCTGGATCGAGTTGTGCTTGTTCTTAGCAGTGGGAAGGATGCTTTCGATGTTGGCCCTACCGCAACTGGTGCACGTACTCCCAGACAAGGGTTGTCCGCATATGCACATCTGAATGGAGCTCATGTCCCTACGTGAGGGCCCCGTCTTTCCTCCGCCTCCGATGGCCTGCTGGAGAGACGCAGCCTTCAGTCCCGGGTGCATGGTTATCATCTTCTCGATATACCCGGTATCCACTACGCTGTCTACCAATGGCTCTATATCCCCACGGAGGAATTGTAGGTCCCTCAGCTGTGCTTCGGCAGGCCCCGTCTCCTCCTTCCCACTGGTGGGAACGGTATCCGTCGACGAAGAAGACTCGCTCTTGTCTCCTCCTCTCCGTAGGAGAAGCTCCTTGGAGAACAGCGCGATCTTGTCCTGGACAAGCGCCAATAGCTCGCTCTTAGTGTGCGGGTAGTTACTGGGGTCCATCGGTTTGGTAGGGTAAAATTCATCACTTTCCTCGAGGTGGAGTTAGGGGCTACTTATACGGGGAAAGTGGGGGTAGGGAGAATTTCTCCCTGACCCTTTTTGTAGTCTCCAAACGTGTACCACACCCCAACTAGTATACCATGTCTCAGGAGCCATACTACCGTATCACTACTGCCCAGTCCGATCTGGACAAGGTGCTGTATGAGCAGCCCAAGGCGTCTGCCATGATCATGTCCGCCGCCGTAGCAGCTCGTTCTAGTGGCAACCGGAACCTGGAACCCAAGGTGTCCTTACTGAAGAACAGCTTTGAGTTCTTGTACCGCCGAGGCTTCAAGCCCGCGGTCATTGCTGCCAACCAGTGGATCAAGCAGACCGCTACCAGTGGCAACAAGTACGAGTTGGACTACGGTGGCGAGTATATGGCTCGTGCCTACCGTGCAGTCGATATCAGCATTGGCACTCTCGACATCACCGTGGGTGGCCACTTCGATGGTCCCGGTGCCGGCATGGGCTTTGCTTACTGCCGCAACTTCGTCTTCCACTTGATGGAGAAGATCTCCTTCAAGGTGTCAAGCGACTCCCTGTACGACATCACAGGCGAGGGTATGTTCGCCTACTACTCGATGGTGTCACCAGCAGCGTTGCGCCCTGCTCTCCTCCGAGCCATCCGCGAAACTGTGTACGAGCTGAAGTGGAACCCCGGTGCGACCTACGATGCGACAGGCGCGACTCTCACCCAGATGAGCTCGTTCTACGCTCACTTTGCGACTGAGCCTATCCAGGCTTACATGAAGGAGCACAAGGCATTCACGGTGTACGTGCCTCTCAACTTCTTCACGCTGTTCAATGTGACCAGCCCGTACCCTGAGGTGGCTGTGTACTCGCTGCCTCGATACATTGAGTTCCAGGATCGCGCGTTGGAGCGATGCATCAACTTGTACGCCACCGATGAAGCCCTCCCCGCGGTGTCGGGGTTCATCCCTCCTGCGTTCACCTCGACGCCTGTGGCGGACTACACGTGGGCTGCGGTGCCCGCTATCACGAGCAGCCGGCTGTACGTCGAGCACATTGTGATGCATAAGGACTTGCAGCCTATGTTGGCCACTACCTCGCACGCCTTCCTGTTGCGACAGTTCTACAAGGATACTGAGACGCTGTCGGACAAGAACATGCGTGAAATCGCGGTGACCAAGGTGGTCGAGACGCTCTACTTGATTGGGCGCCACTACTACAACACTACCCACACCGAGATTGCGCCTCCTGTGCCAGTTGGCGGTATCAACAGTGTGTACGAGATCGATCCGTTCAGCATGCCTACTGACGAGCGCCCGATCAACAACATCACGGTGTCGGCTCGTGGTCAGACCTTCTACAAGGAGTTGACCTGGGATGAGATCAGCTGCGTGTGGCCGTACCTGCTCGGTCACAGCGGGAACTCGACGACGGAGAACCACTGCATTGGTGTGGTCACGTTCGCCTCGTTCTACAACTGGGAAGAGCAGCAGACTGGCAGTTATGACAGCGGTTTCGGCCCGAACCTGCGTGTGACCTGGACGGAGGCGTTGCCTTTCACCACGGCCGATCCTGGCATTCTTGACCAGATCGTGCAGAGCTACAACGTTGGCATGGCCTACCGTGGTGCCTTCTCCATCCGCTACACATAAGCGAATGCGACCTTCCTAGTCGGTGCGTAGACTACTCAACAATCTTTTTGCCCCCTTCTCCACCCTTCTCCACCCTTCTCCACCCTTCTCCACCCTTCTCCACCCTTCTCCACCCTTCTCCACCCTTCTCCTCCCTTCTCCACCAAGTAGGAGTGGGTAGGAGACGGTAGGAGTGGGTAGGAGACGGTAGGAGAGAGTAGGCGGGAGAGTAGGCGGGAGAAGAGTGGAGCTGCGAAAGTGAATGGTGCACGCAAGCCAAATGGAGGAGAGAAAGGTCTGCTTGCCAAAAGAGTGGTCTCCGTTCTTGCCAAAGGTCCTCACGTTCGCCTGTCACCCCGCCATCTTCCAGTTCGTGGGTGACTTAGCTAGTCTACGCTTCGATGAAGTATATGCAGAGGGAGCCTGCATGAAGGAGGACCCAGAAGGCAAGGCTGTGGGCTACCTGTACGCCATTGCACGGCCTGTGGAGGGTCCCTTCTACCTCATGCTCTGTAAGCACCAGCATAAACACAAGCCTGCTTACAGCTACGAGAAGCTCTGCTTGATCGAGTGTGCACAAAAGCGCGCTCCACACTTATGCGCATGGCAGCTGGAGGTGTGCAGGAAGCACAAGGATATGATCCTGAAGGAGCTGAACGACTGGGGCATTATGCCAAGGAAGTGGCTACGAGAGTTGTGAGTGGAGTGGAGTGTGAGTGGAGTGTGAGTGGAGTGGAGTGGAGTGGAGTGGAGTGGAGAGGGTAGTGGGCAAAAAGATCTAACTGGTTGCTCACGTAGCCCTTGAGGCCACACTTTTTGCCTCGCGCAGCGCATTCAGCAGTCCCTCGAAGATGTACGCACTGATCCCCTTGAGGATGAGGATGCAGACGATCATCACGAGGAAGAAGATGAATGCTGCAGATACAATCCAGGCTAGAGTTGTGACCGAAGGCACGAAACTTCCCACTCCTAGTGGCTGGAACGAGCCATCCCGAGGGTGGTACTGAGCAGGATCTAGGCCATTCGGAGTGCCTGCTGGCCGGACAGGGATCGTGTGGATCGGCATGTCATCTTGTGGTTGGCCAGTAACAGGGGAGGTGGTAGGACGGTACACTGGCGCTTCCTTATACCACCGCTCCGTGCTACTAGGGCTATCGAAGCCCTCTAACAGGAGGTGGTGATAGTTGTCCATTAGAGAGAATCTTGTCTACGCAGTAGGCCTTTGATTAGGCCGGAATTATCGTTACCTTCCTCAGAAACTTCCCCTCCCTCGTTTTGTTCTTCCTCCTCGTACTCTAGCTGATCTCCATCGTCGGCCAGCTCCTCTTCCTCTCCATTGCGCATGCCCAACTCTTCCTCATCGCTACGATGCTGAGGTCGCGTAGCACGTGCATCCCTAGCTATCGGTTGCGAGAAGTGCACGTGTCTCTCCTTGGGCGGATCGTTAGGCCTCTGTTCCCACGGAGGGAGAGTTGCTTGCGCTTGGTATGCCCTACCCTGAGGGTCCCGTCGCACCAATATCGGGCGTGGCCCACCTTGTCCACCTTGTCCACCTTGTCCACCTTGTCCACCTCGTTGTTGCATCCTCTGCCCTTGTGGTGGCGCCCTCTGCCCTTGTGGTGGCATCCTCTGCCCTTGTGGTTGCACGCTCTGCCCTTGTGGTGACACCCTCTGCCCTTGTGGTGACCGTTGCTCATATGGGATCCTTGATGGCCGCTGAGGTGGAGGCCGGTTCCTATTGGGAGGAGCGGGGAGTGCGCGTGGAGGACGCTGACCTCTTTCCCACGCCAGTCGGCGCTGCCGCTCATACTCCTGCCTATCCCTCTCCTCCTTCATCGCCTTCTCCTTAGACTCCTTCTCCTTCTTGTCGTAGTCGCGCTTGCCCTCTTGTGCGGCTCCCATCAGGGCCATGCCGCCCATAAGGCCCAGCATAGTCCACGGGTTGTCGGACAACGACTTCCCTGCAGTGGCACGACGTAGGTTGAAGTTCCACCAGTTGGTACCACGCATAGCTCCCACCTTATCGGGAAGGGTGTGTAGGTTGAGGAACCGATCGGTTGCATAGAACCCCGTGTTACCATTGAGGAAGGAACCAATGGTCTCCGATCCTGCATCTATGCCAGCGTTGATGAGCCAGACGCTCATGTCGTTGTCCATGCTTTTGTTCAGGTGCCGTAGATGCTCCATCAGCTGAGGCGCGGAGAGTCCGTACACCTCTGGGGGGACATCCTTCCCACCCAGCTTGTAGATGTCCTTGATCTCGTCCAGGCATCGTTGCTTTAGGTCCATCCAGTTGGCACTCTGATAGAGTATGGAGTCCTGTAGCTGCTGGTTCATTGGCATCTGATACTGCCCAAATGTCGACCTATCCCCAGGTGTCATCGATGACTGGGACTGCGCGTACATCCTCTGGTAGTCCCTCCGTAGGTCATCCTGCATCCCGTCCACCTCCTGGAAGAAGGTTCCGAAGTTGAAGCTGCGATCAGAGAATAGTAGCTGCTGCTTGATCTCTGGTGGTATCTTCGCCGACTTCAGGAAGGAGTATGGGTTGCGTGGTTGGTTAGGTAGCTGTGGTGTGGGCATGTGTGTATACCCGTACCCTCCATACCCACCACTACCTCCATACCCACCACTACCTCCATACCCACCACTACCTCCATACATAGTGGATGGACTCTGAGTCTCCCATGGAAGAGCAGGGCGAGTAGCGAGAGATGGACGAAGGTAGGGACTACCTATCTGCGAGGTTGGCATCGTCATGGGCTGATCAAACAACGATGAGCCCACAGGAGAGGGAAAGACAGTAGTAGGGTAGGGTGAGGCAGTAGGGTAGGGTGAGGCAGTAGGGTAGGGTGAGGCAGTAGGGTAGGGTGAGGCGGTAGGGTAGGGTGAGGCGGTAGGGTAGGGTGAGGCAGTAGGGTAGGGTGAGGCAGTAGGGTAGGGTGAGGCAGTAGGGTAGGGTGGGATGGACGGTGGCCAGGATGAAGATATGCTACTATGGAGCACACCCTTGGCCCTCCCATCCATGGAGCCAAAGAAGTCGTTCACGTTCTGCCCAGTGCCGCCATACTTACGTGCCAGCATGGCACCAATGGCATCGTAGTACTTCCTCCCGGTCTCCGTGAGGTGGCTAGTGGACGGTGTGGCGCATCCTCGTATCGCGTTGGGACCAGGGCTCACTATCTCGTCCACTACTGCGTAAATGAGCTGATCCGGTACATCCAAAGGAGGCCTTAGGAATTCCGGCTTGAGGCATATGCCAACATCTTTCACACGTCGAAAGGCAGGAGACGCTAGCGACTGCATTTCCGTTTAGGTTCTGAATAATGGAAGTAAAAGTGGACACCCCGAAAGGCCTGGTTGGTGCTCCCACTCCCACCCCCACTCCCACCTCCACCTCCACCTCCACTGGGGACTCGAGAGGGAAGGATCCTCGCTTCCTCCAAGATAACATCGACTGGAAGGTCCATGTCACCCCAGGCGTTCCCTATCACCCCCATGCGTACGGACGAGCTGTCTACAACGGCTATGATATGGGTGTAGACAACATGGGGTTCGCATCGGTAGAGGCTAGCCCACAGGGTACACGCATACTCTGGCTAGATCATCGGCCTCTCCTCCTAGGGAGCAAGAAGGGAGTCAAGATGATCGCCATCACGAAGGCTATCATCCAATATGCTCACGAGGTACACTCGCCCACCATAGCGGCGACTGTGGGGTCACCTCTGGACCTAGAGCCAACTGTGTCTATCATAGAGCAACCCTTCATCTCCATGATGGGGAGTGGTATCAACCTACACGTAGTGGAGGCTACTGCTGCGCTCGCTTCCCACATCCTGACGAGGTATCCGGAGAGCACTGTCACGCTCAAGGCACCATCAGCCAAAGCTGGTTGGGCGAAGTTAAGAGCACGTGCTGTTGCATATGCCATCACCTCCCTGCACGAGACAGTCGATCGTAAGTGGGACAAGTACCTCATTGGTCTCAAGGACCCACAGCACATCTGTGACGCCTTGACCATGGTCGCCGACTCCATCTCCTTCCGAGGGTGGGAACGAGCCAAAAAGATCATAGAGCAGTGGGAGAAGGACAACCCCATGCGCAAGGAGAAGGCTATGCTGCCTGACCCCATCGTCGACTCGAGCTTCACCATTGACCCAGTGGACAGTGGGGTGAGTAGTAGTTCTATCTCCACCGCAGATGCACAAGTGGGGAGTGGCCTAGTGCTTGGTATAAGGGGATGCAAGACGAAGGGTAAGGGCAAGGGTAGATAGGGCTGTATCCCAAAGGCCTCACAAGTCATGTCCCTCCTCGTACATCGCCCTCAAGGCATGATTCTCCAGCAGCAGTTTGGCAACAGCACTGTCTGCGTTCGATCTGATCCAGTGAAGAAGCGGCCCGCTATTGTGGCAAGGGTCTATTCGGCCAGTTGCGAGCAGGAACTTCACCAGCTCCAGATTGGCTGGTTCGGTGCCACACGCAGACACCAGTGGGTCATTAGAGTCGCCACCTGGATCTGCTCCTTTTTGCAGCAGTATCACCACTACGTCCATCCGAGCGCAGGAGCATGCCATGGATAGGAGGGTAGCCCAAGGCGGAAGATAAGGGCCCACTTTCCCGCCTAGCCCAAAGTCGACCCGCCCATCTATGAGGAGTTCCTTCAATATGTCTAGATAACAATCGCCTCGTAGGCACTCTACAAGAGCTGGCAAGTCCGGCCGGACGTAGCACAGCTCGCCTGCGTCACGGCAGTATTCACTGAACGCAGCCTCCATCGCGTGATCATCCCGAGCAGTGGGATCCACCCGGGGATCCTTGAGGAGGAGTCTCAGCACGTCTAGTCGGCCATACTTGCACGCCAACTGTACTGGCCAGTTCCCTTCTGCTGCCGGGTCGAACCCTGGGTAGTCCTTGGAGTTCAGGAGATGCTCTACTATTCCAGCGCATCCTTCCATACATGCCACCCGAATGGCCAAGTTCCTATTGGCGGCAGGGTTGAGGCTATAGTTACGGAAGAGAGTGCCGGTAATGAAGGTTAGGAAGCTATGCTTCATGGCAAATCGGTACACGCGTTCTGCCTCCTCCTTGCTGAAGCGCCGATACCGATAAACGAGCGTGTGGAACCGCTTACAGGTGAGAGTCGATCGGATAGCATCCTTCACCGGAAGCCAGGCTAATATCATCACCTGGATCTCCACCGGGATGCACTCGAACAAGGTTGCCTCTTCCATGGTTTGGACGCGGGAGAAGTATCACTTGTGCAGGAGAAGGTATTCTGGTGCACTGTGGAGTGAGGAGCGAGGAGTGAGGAGCGCACGCAAAAAGGGGCGAGTGAGGCCGTTCCTCTTCCAATGGTGTCACCACTAGTCCTCACTGGTCGTCATAGCTAGTGAAGTGGGGACGAGGGATACCACGCGGCTGACGGGAGCAGAAGCCGAAGATGGGAGAGAGCTGCTGGATCTTGAGCTCTGGTCCTATATTCAGCTCATCGTTTGGTATGATGGAGGGCACATATCCAGTGCCTTGGGAGATAGGCGTAGCGTAGGCACCTGATCCGAATATAGTGGGTTGGGGTGGGCCCGTTATGCTGCTCGAGGAGAGAGCAGGGGTGAAGGGAATGCCATAGTTAGTGGACATGATCTGGGTTGGCTTGTTGATGCTCTGCGTACTAGTCTTGTAGAGCTGCACCCAACTTTTTCGGTAGTCCTCATCGCTCATCCTCCCACCAAACCTCTTCCAGCACACGGCGGCTGGTGCAGGGGGGATCTGGGAGAAGCGCTCGTACAGCTGGATGAGACGGTATCCATCCGGGTCCTCTCCTTCCGTGAAGTGAGCCTTGAACTGCAGCATGAGCCGAGTTGTCTGACCCTCCACGTCATCTGTGAGCAACCCATTCCGAACTGCGTACGCGCGCTTGCATGGCCAGGAGCAGAAGTAGCCGAGTGTGTCAATACCAATGCCCCCAATGGACTCCCTGATGCCTAGCGTGAGTGGTCTATAGAGGATTGGCCCTCCGCAGTGGCCACATAGACAGTCCGTCTTGAGAGGCAAGAACTCCTTGCCCGGTATCGAGGTCAGATAGCCCTGCTGGGGTGGTACTTCCATTTAGTAGTACAATTTTTCCCAGGGTTGTAGTCGGACAGAAATGTCCCCGATAATGGAGGGGAAACAGGCGAAGTAGTTGGAAACAAACGCTATATTTTTGGGGCAGTACGTACACAGCCGCTTCACTGCTGCCTGGTAGAGAGGCCTAGGCAGCTGGATCTTCTCCCCGAACATCACTAGGGAGCCGCCATGTAGGTGCACTTGGATCTTGTCGGAGATGCAGACGAACCTGGTGCACTCCTTCTCCAGTAAGCTACCCATGGCCCCCACTATGACACTGTTGGGACCACTGGGCCCCACTTTTTGCATGGCCGTGACGACTCTAGGTATCAGCCCATACTTGACTATCTTGTGTGCTAGGTAGGACTCCGCTACCTTGAGCGTCAGCCTGTTGTACACTGCTCCGGTGACCTCCATCGGGACGAGCTGGGAGGGAGCTGTCCCCCAGATGATGTTCATGTACTCTGGAGAGGCGACTAGTGCAGTAGCTGACTCCGTGTCCACTCCCTTCGGCATGTGCGCACTTGGCTGCATGTAGATAGTGACCATGTCTGGAGAGAGTGTGAAGCCTATGACCGTCTTCAGCTTGCTGTCGCCATAGATGATCCTCCTCGCGACTGGGGTGTAGTATCCGAGTTGCTTCTGGGCTTCCTTGAACACCCCTTCCAACTGCTTCGCGGTTGGAAGGACGATGTCATCCATCATGCTCTCCTTCAACACTGGTGCCTTGACTGGCCTAACTGGGAGGAAGAAGGGAGTGGCGGCCCCTCCACTACCACTAGCGGACACATGTACACCAATGCATCGGCCAGAGTGGAGAAGAGCACCGCTGATGGTAAATATGCTCCCAAGTACGTCATACATGAAGAGCACGCCGCTTCTCTTACCCTTCCCACTGCCCGCACTGCCCACTCCACCGGATTGACCACGCAGTAAGCCTAGTTCGGAGGAGGTAGCCGGCTCTCCCTGACGATTCACTACTGGATAGAAGATACTGGGACGGGTACGCTGGTCAATACTCCAGGTGGCGATCACTAGTGGCTGCTGGGACTGGCTTGCCTCGAGCAAGGTCTCAGTCTCGAAGTAGGACACTGACCAGGTCTTCGTTCCCACTGGGGTGAGTTTGATGACGAGGATGTAGACGCCCCTAGCTATGTAGTCTGCCAGCATCTCTTCCAAGGTCACGTCCCTGGCGCTCTGTTCACTTATTGGTTGGCAGACAGTGGACTCTTCTCCACCATCCTTCCCCTTCCCACTAGCAGTAAGCGCAGTGCTGCAGTAGTTAACCGCTGACTCGGCCATGCGTACACTGGGGGGCTTGTCGATATCCTCTTCGGTCACCCACTCTATCACTTCATGGATGGAGCTCACGTCCACACCTGGAGGGTTGAAGAGGTAGAGGTTGGAGGGTAGTACCTCTCTCACGCCTGGGGGAAACCCGGCGAGACGACCTTCTCCCAGGTACTGCCCATCGAAGTGCACTGGCTTACTGTGCAGCGTAATCTTCGCGTGTCCAACGTCGGGTACCTTCGTCTGATCGAAGAGCATGCGCTTCATGCACCATCGTTGCTCGTTCCACTTGAGGGACGATGACTCGACGGACGTCTTGGTGCAGCAGATCACGCAGTTCTCCCCGAACGCCTCTGGTCGATAGGACATGATCGGGTTCTCGGGGCTAGGGCACTTGTACGCCTGTGGACCTCCATATGTCATGTTGTTAAGGATCGCGATACTGCCATCGTTCTTCCCAGCGAGTGCCTCGCTCATCGGTATGGGGACGGGGTGGCGAGTAGCGCCTTGGCATAGGCGGGAGAAGTTGACACGCTTACCTCCTGGTAGTAGCTTAGACCCAAACATGACGAGGTCTATCTGCTCGAGGAGAGCTAGGTTCGTGTGGTCCCTAGCCTGTTCTGACTTAGCCTCGCTCAGGTTAGCCTTGTAGCCACCCAGGGAAGCGAGGCTGCCAACGTACTCAGTGGCACGCGTGATCTCCCACTCTCCCTTGCACCCGGTTACTATCACGGATAGATCCTTTCCATCGGAGACAGCCATCACGATCGGCCCCTTGCTTGTATAGCTGACTAGGTCATCTAGTGCTTCCTTGGTGCGGAGTGCTCTATATACTCTCGGCCAGGAGTTCGCCTCCCTCTTCTGGAGGTACGTACGGATCTCGAATAGTCGCTCTCTGGAGAACATGTGGGGAAGCTGGAAGTAGATGGAGGCTGATGTGATATAGGCTATCTTGATCAGGTCGGCTTGTGCCAACTTCGACACTGCCTGTTGGAACTTGCCGAAGTTCCCACCACTATAGCTCTCCTGGTAGGAGGTGATAGACAGCCCAGGAACGATGTTCCTCCTCGATGGTAGCCTAGACCCTGGAGACATGGTGTCTTCCTCCAGGAACTGATAGAGGCGATCCAGGAACTGGTTGAAGGTCTGCATCGACCTTAGCATGATCATCGTCCCTGTAGTCTGTCCCACAAACCCCTGCGTCCAGCTTGTCTCCACTGTGGAAGAGAAGTCATACCCAATCGTCACCACGTAACTCTGATAGTCCGCATGCACCATCCCACCACTCCTCCCACTACTCCTCCCACTACTCTTCCCACTACTCTTCCCACTACTCTTCCCACTACTCTTCCCACCACTGATAGGAGTCCTCATTAGCATCAGGGCACTCAGCGCCCCTGGCATGGAAGGAGCTATGCGGTCTGGCGATATGCGGTAGTTCTTTAGGCCCTTCGCGATCGTCTTGCCCTCGTCATTGAGCACAAGTCCTATCAGCCAGCTCTTGGGTGTAGCCGCTGACTGAAGATCATCCACTCTGTCTAGAGTCAGGAGGTGGAAGACGCGGTCGGTCGCGATGTAGTGCAAGCCTTTCTCCTCCACATGTGCGTTCATGGTAGTGCGAGTAATCTTGCCAAATAGGGTGTGTGCCCCCTTGCTCATACCCAGTATGGTCTCCTCTCGTTGGAGGAACTGCTGCATGATGACACTCCGATCATTGCTGCTCATAGGACTGAACCACGTCATCTCAGTGCCAACCTCCTCCGGCCACAGTGCCACATCGTTCCTCCCTACCCAATCTCCCCTGATCAGGATGTTCATCGTCTCGTCTAGTGTGGACACTGGCACCAGCTGTTCCAACATGATGCCATCGCCTATCGCCTCCTTAGTCAAGGATGCACCAACCACACTACTCGCACCAACCACACTACTCGCACCACTCGCACCACCATCAACTGTATACATACCACTACACTCCTCCACACTACTCTCCTCCACGCCACTCTCCTCTTCCCCACCTCCCTTCACGACACTATTGCTCCCAAGGGGGTAGCCATGGCTGTCGAGGAGGATCACGTGTTCCAGTGGGCACCCGATGAAGGAACACAGTAGCCGCTTGAACTCATTGGTGGAGTAGACACCCCATACGGAGATGCCCTTCAGTTGGTTGACCGCCTTGGAAGAGTCATAGGTGAAGAACTTGGCGATGTCACCCTTCATCCCTTGGACACTGGAGAGGATGTCAGGCACCTCCTTCTTGTCAGCAACCCGCTCGGTACTGTAGCGATCCTTAAATGGAGTTAGCTTGCTCGGAGGCTTAAGCTTCTTCGTGCCGAAGCCGATGACTCCTCCTACGCCACTCTTGTCGATGGAGGCGATAGCCTTCCCGCTCCCAGCTGGCACGATGCGCTGGACGGTGATATGAATAGCCTCGAGACTTGCCTGCATGTTTGGAGGAGGAACAAAAGTGAGCAATAGTATAGCCTAAAGCATGGAGCAAGCATCCTGTCCTATTCTACCAGTCGAGATCATGGGCCTGATCTTCCAGCATGCCCTGGAGGATGATCTAGCTATACTGGAAGAAATCGAGGGAGTGCCGATGCTGAAGACTCAAGCCGGATATGGGCTCGATCTAACCCTTGGCCGGATACAGCGAACGTTGGTTTCCTGGGCCCGAGTCGCTAAGCATTGGAAGAAGTCGCTCCCATACTGCGGGAGCATGGTGGTATGGCGGCTCAACGTTATATTCACCAGACTTGGGCCTGTCATATTCCTCAGCAGAGTCATATCACTGACGCGCACACTACAACTCTTATGCCAGATGGAGGTACTAAGATGTGCTGCTCCTCTCTCCGCTGCTCCTCTCTCCGCTGCTCCTCTCTCCGCTGCTCCTCTCTCCCCCATGTTGTATGATGGGTATATTCACGCGAACTTGGGGCTACCGTGCGACTTAGTCTCCATCTACACCCTCGTGAATGAATGGTGGACCTTCAGGAACCCAGCCGACGAGCATGCTCCAAAGTTCGTGCTGGACCTAGGGCTTCGCTCGGAACCACCCCAGACCTGGGGAAACGTTTCTAAGGGTCTGGCACCAGATAACATATACACGATGCGGGCACTCGAGCCCGAGTGGGACAAGGTGGAGGATGACACTTCCCTCCCTGGCTTCTTCGTTCGAGCAATCGTGTTCACTGGTAACGAGTTCGTGCCAATACCATCCTTCGCGAAGAAATATATGCTAGGTGACGAGTGCCCCCTAATGCCCAAGCCCGGCACTTCGATCCGTACTGGCAAACGGAGGAATCTATTCCTACTAGTAAGGCTCTATAGTAGGTTGAGCCATCGAGCATATGTATTCCTCCACTGTGCCTCGCGCACGCTAGAGGAGCTAGAGAAAGGGGAGTGGAAGAACTGGGTGGAAGAGTAGTGGAGCATGGATAGCAGTGAGGCACGGAGTGGTGGAGTAGGGACAGGGTGGTGGAGTAGGGCTAGAATTCGACTGCCTAAAGGAAAGGCATTCTTTTTACTAACCAAATGGAGCAAGCGCAGGCTGCAAGCATAGTGCAAACCTCTCAGGGTGTTGTTGAAGAGGAGCTTACCAAGCTGGAGGAAACCAACGTGCTAGTGACGGGAGAGCGCACTTATGGGGTTGAGATTGCTCCTACACTCGGGAAGATCCGCCGGGTCCTGGTCGCCGAACGCCAGAAGGGTTTGCCTTTGGGATGTGGGGACAAGTGGGTGCCACAGTTAAATGGAGTATTCGCCTCGCTTGAGCGTGCCATACCTCTCAGCAAGGTCATATCGGTGACACGGGCGCTGTACGCCTTATGCAAGGTGGAGCCACGGAAGGGGCCTCTTCCCATGATATATAATGGGTACCTCCATGACACTCTGGCCCCGCCTTCCCAGACCTGCAACATCTACATTGCCATGTACAGATGGTGGTCCACGAAGAATCCAGGCGGTGACCGCCCACCACAGATCGTGCAGGGCCTAACGCTCACCTTGGACGAATCCCGTGCCTGGAGGGACCTTCCTATTGGCATGGAGGAAATGGATAGGATACAACACCCATGTGATAACATACGTGCAATGCAGGTGCTCGAGCCAGAGTGGGCTAAGGCCGAGGATGACACTTCTCTCCCTGGGTTCCTTGTTCGGGCGATCGCGTTCACAGGGAACGAGTTCGTGCCGATACCATCCTTCGCGAAGAATTGTATGAGGGGCAACAAGTGCACGCTAATGCTCAAGCAACTCGAGGTGCCCCCAGGTGGCAGTAAGCTCAAGGCTGGGACTCCGATCCTGCTGGTGAGACTCCACAGTTTACTGAGCCATCGCATCTACGTGCTCCTCCAGTATCCTCAGTGCACAACAGAGGAGCTAGTGAAGGGGAAGTATGAGTAGTGGATGGGGTGGCGTGCCTCCTTTTTGTGTGGGGTGGGAGGTGTGGGGAGGTGTGGGGGTGGGAGAGGTGTGGGGGGTGGGAGAGGTGGGAAACAAAAGTGACCATTTCCACTACCTAAAGCATGGAGCCAGTGGGTATCAACAGCTTGCCCATAGAGCTCATGGGGCTGATCTTCGAGTACGCACTGGAAGAGGACCTGGCCTCGCTGGAAGGAGAGGCACTATCGAGGCTAGCGAGAGAGAAGCCTACTATGTACACTATCAATTTGGCACTCGGGCGAATCCACTGGGCCCTAGTCTCATATGCACAGGTCTCCAAGCGTTGGAAGAAGTCTCTCCCATGCTGTAGGGGGGCACTGGTGCCTCGCCTAAACGCAATACTCACTAACCTAGAGTGTGCCATATCTCTTAGCAACGTCATAACGGTGACACGAGCCCTGCGCACTCTATGCTGGATGGAGGCACCAGAGGGCGCCAGTCATACGCCTACGCCGATACCTCTTCCCATACCGTATAGCGGGTATGCCTACACAAGCCTAGGGCCACCATTAGTTTTCTCCGTCCGTGCTAAGCTTGGCCAGTACTCCGCGAAAAGGATTCACGCCGTCCCACAGGTTGTGGAGGACTTAAGGCCCGTCAACGATGAGGCTGCTGTCGCGGAGGAGAAGGCTAAGTACGTGGCCATAGTGCGACGGAATGAGGCCAGGCACATGCGATGGAATCGGTATGCCCTGTTACAATTAGGACCCGAGTGGGCTAAGGCGGAAGAAGATGCTTCCCTCCCTGGCTTCCTTGTCCACGCAGTTAGGTTCACTGGGCTCGAATTCGGGCCATTGTCAGCGTACGCGGCCAACTGCATGAGAGGTACTAAGGGCCTCATGTTGCTCGAAGAAGACAGCCCGATGCTAGTAGTAAGGCTCTACAGCTTGCTGAGCCACCGAGCCTATGTGCTTATCCATGCGCCCAAAGCCCGAGTGGTACATGCCCGAGACGATCCTATCAGCCGGATACAGGACTGTCATAGTAAGCTAGCACTCGGCGTACTCACTGTAGTGAGGCAGATGAAGGAGGAGATTACCGATGCCTGCCGAGAGTGCATCGACATCCTAGAGGAAGGAGTCCTACCATCCACATCGTCCACGCCAACCGAGATAGATCTGAACTCTCTGAAGGCAGGCATGGCAAACAGCATAGACGCTGCCACGAAGAAGCTCAATGACGCGCTTGCCAAGCTCCTGAGCAAGCATGAGAAGGAGCTCATGCAAGAGCTCCTCAAGGACGAGCGCAGGTGATGGGAAGGAGTGGGGGTGTGGAGTGGAGTGGAGTAGTAGTAGCGTAGGAGTGGAGGGTACGGAAAAGTGAACGATTTCTTTTTCATAAAGATGGAGGCGTCCGACGACGTGTGGAGGCAGGTCCTCAGCACTGAGCCTACTCCAGTCGTCGAGGACAACACGATCAACAACTATGGGCAGATGGAGTTCGCGGAGCTATGGAAGGTAGCCACGGCTGGTGTATACAAGCGGTGGTTTAAGGATCCGGCAGTGGTGAAGGGGTTCAAGAGCACACTTAGGTTCATCCACGAAGCTGGGCGTCATTCCGTCTATGACTTCTGTCCACGCCCGGAGCACATATTCGAGCCACTCAAGTGGCTGAGACCGTATGAGGATGGGAGTAACTCGGCGTTGCCTGTAGTCAAGGTAGTGATACTTGGCCAGGACCCATACCCCCGATTGGAGGATGCGTACGGGATAGCCTTTCACTCCCTGAACTGGAAGTGCCCGTACAGTGCCCGCAACATCAATGGCAACCTCATCTACTACGAGCACATTGACGAACGCTTCTGGAACTGTTCCGACTATCGCCCGTGGCTAGCGCAGGGTGTGCTGTTGATCAACCCCATCTTCACATGCGTCGCCAACAACGAGAAGGGACCCGGGTCCCATGGCACCGAGTGGCAGGGGAAGGTCGATCCTCTCTTCCGCATGATCACCCCCAACTCGGTAGGACTGTTCTTCGGAGGCGTAGCTAGGCAACAACTGAAGATGCTCCCATGTAAGTACAAGATTCTCCACTGCCACCCCGTTAGTAGGACGGGCCAGTTCAATGAGAAGGACGTGTTCGGAGAAGCCAACAAGGCCCTTGCCGAGATGAAGCTCACCCCCATCAACTGGACCCCAGGTAGTAAGTACCGTGTAGCCCCACGCCAGTGAAGTCGTTTTACTTCGGGTGAAGAAATGCTAACTTTTTCGGACCAATAGAGGTCAGGTAGCGCAGTAGTTAACGCAACTCCCCGTTAAGGAGTAGATCAGAGGTGCAAGTCCTCTCCTGACCGCTTTTTGCCTATATAGCTACTAGTCTCCACTCCCACTACTACTCCTCCCCACTGGTGATGAGGGAACAGAGGGAACGGGGGGAACGGAGGGAGCGGGGTGAACGAAATAAACGTCGGGGAGGAAGGGAATTGGGGAAACGGAGGGAAGGGCAGGCGTGGTAGCCACCTCCTCCAATGTCTTCACCAACTCGAGCTTGGGCCCGTAGCCGAGTCAACTGCTCCAGTGTGCCAACCATCAGGCAACTCGTGGAACCTTATGGGAAAGCGGTAATACGTAAGGCCTCGCTCGCGCGTAAGGGCATCGGGAGGTGCAAGCCAGCTGTAGTCCATTTGGGAGGCAAAATCTCTCCGTATCCGGTGAGGAGATACTAACTGCGAAAATGAAGAGTCCTCAGCCTCCCAAATGGAGGTGGCTACTAAGGCCCAGCTTGCGTCTAGTGACTGCGTTACTCATCAGTTCTTCCATGCACCAGTGCTGCACGTTCCATGGCAGAGCGTGTGTCTGAGTGAGATTCCGGTGGAGCTCACTGTCATCGGTGCTAGCTTCTTTGGATTCGTCACCAACTGGGTGCCAGGGAAGGTGACCCCATTCAGTGGCAAGTCAGGCGAGACGATAGAGTTCGGCCCCGCCAGGAAGGAGCTAGAGAAGGGCGTGCTCGGCTTCACGTCTGAGTGGCTGATGGGTAAGACTACAGTCATCGGGTGCGAAGGCTATATTGGTGTCGCGACTATCCATCTCTACCTCCACAATCCAAATGGTGACCCGTATGTCAAGGCGCTCATAGTGAAGCGTGCTCGTGTCCCCACGGCGTTGGTAGTGGCTCGTGAGAGCGTAGTGACTGCTCCCTCCGGTAGTTGGGTAACGATCCCGGACGAAGATCTGAAGAAGGATCCCTCGACCGGCTACGATCTGTACATCTCGAAGGAAGTGAAGCGAGCTACTGATCCCCTCAATGGTTCATCGGTGTTCGCTACTCCCGCCCTGGAAGCACTGAAGAAGTCCAAGCCCTTGCACACCAAGCTGCCTCCACTCGATGAATAACTACTGTACCTTTTCTTTTTTGTCCCACTCCTTCCCACTCCTTCCCACTCCTTCCCACTCCTCCGTCACCCCCACTAGGTGGAGAGGGGTAGGAGTGGAGGGGGTAGGTAGCAAAAGTGACGGGTCCATGCACTCCTAAATGGAGAAGGTGATGCCCATTTGGCTGAGGATCCTGGAGAAGACGGCAGCGTTGATGGACCGTCTGTACGCTACGTCACCTAGCCCGTCCATGCCGAAGTGGAAGGCAGACTACATAAAGAAGGCCACCCGCAATGGAGAGGATGAGGCACTCATGGACCACCTAGAGGAGACTCCTAGCCTGACAAAGAAATGGACGGCACTCGACGATACCCAGAAGAAGGGGAGACTTGACCTGGAGCTAGATATGTACATGGGAAGGGAGCCACTCCTCGAGGAACTCGCGTACAAGCAGCTACGACTGACGGAGCACTACATGCTCAGGTGGCAGAGAGAAAAAGAAGGTGTGAGTGGAGCGGAGAAGGCGGAGAAGGAGAAGGAGGATTGGGCGAGTAGCAGTAGTAACAGCAGTAGCAAGTTCGACATGTAGTCACGTGAGGCCGAGTCCCTTTTTGAAGGCCTTAGTCCATCCGGCAGTCAGTGGGACAGACAGGACAATGGGGATGAGCGGAGAGTAGTCCTTCTTGAGGGCAATGAAGGAGGTCTTCGATGTCCCTCCGAAGCATGTGGTGGAGCACACTGCTTCGTACGTCTCTATCGAGAGGAAGAACCCATCAGCGAGCCCTTTCCCACAGGTGTTGCATGGCTTTCCGATGCACTTGTTATATATAGATATGTACAGGGTCTTCAGGAGGGAGCGTGCAGCTGCTTGTGCTGTCGCTTGCTGCTGCAACTGCAGTAGCTTGGCATCTGCCACTGCTTTCTTAGCCTTAACTACATTCTCGGCGTCACTAAGCTCCTTATCGATGGGAGGAGGGGCGGCCATGCGGCATTCTCGAGTGGGGAGCAGGGATATGGTGCTTTGGAGGAAAAAATAACGCGTAATAGCACCCGAACTACTTCTTTTTGGCATACCTCCCCGTGAGCATCCTGGGGAAGGACGAAAGCTCCGGGCAATAGCCACGTATCATAACGAACGCACTGAGGATAGGCTTGGTCAATGGCGCAGGCTGCAACGCCCAACCTAGTGACTGGAGCATGTGGACGGATGGTTCGTTGGCATCTGCCACATTCCCATTAAGCTCGTCTCGGCCACACTCCAGCAGTAGACGACTCCCATAGTGCTTCTTCCTCCATTTCCTTCCAACGTATAGGTAGATGGCTTCCCATGGGTCATTCTGGCCGGGTGGTGGAGCATCGTTCATCCTCCTAAGCAACAAGAATGCTGCCACCTGATCCCCAACTCGGACGATATGGCACTCGGCCTCAGTCTTCTCCAGTAGCCATAGCGTGATCAGCAGTAGCGCATCCTCATCTTCGAACGGAGCGGGCTTATCCCTGATCTCCTTGCACAAGGGCTCTATCAGCAGGACTGCCTCCTTCCTGTCGGTGATCTTCGTGATAGTAGGTTGTTCCATCCCTTTCCTCCCCTCCTGACCAATCATTTGTGCAGACCACTCTCTCCCTCTACTCTCTCCCCTACACTCCTCTACGCCCCTCTTCCTACCCGTGTGTAGTGGAGAGTGGGAAGAGGTGGGAAGAGGTGGGAAGAGGTGGGAAGAGGTGGGAAGAGGTGGGAAGAGGTGGTATAGGACAAAAAGGAAGTGGCACCCACTAGTTGTACTGGTAAGCGAACGGGAGAGGGTAGAACTGGGTCGGCTGGCTTGACATCACTGTCTCCTCTGGAGAGAAGTCATACATGGTGCCTCCTTGGTAGAATCCAGCGTTAGGCGCCTGCCCATACTCCAGGGATGGCCGATAAGTCGCGCGCGTACCCGTCATGATCTTAGGGCTAGGCATCAAGACGTCTGGTTGGTACTCAGGTGGTGCAACGAAGGGATGGAAACTGCTGGTGATATGAGGGTTGCTAAGAACACGGTGGTAGCTACTCTCGTGATGATCCTGGGGATAAGTGGAAGGCTCGTAGGCCATATCTGCCACCTCCTTGTAGGGTATCTCGATCCGCCCGCAGTGGATGGTACCGTGGAGAGGAACCTCCGCTATGGAAATAACGCCTATCTGCTTGGCAAGCCTGGAGAGGATAGCGTGGTTCCACCAGAAGCTATCGTCATGCTCGGGCCCCTCGTTTCCCACATGCGCTAGCTCGTGGATCAGCACTGCCACCAGGGCCGACTTGTCATCACTACGGACACACAGGTGGATCTCTCTTCCCAGGTCTAGCACGTAGGACTTGTTGTCGTCGGTCGGCGTTACCTCGTAGATCTGGTCCACGCAGTACCTGGCCACTAGTGTCCGCTGGATGAAGATCACTCGGTTGATATCCACGCCATACATGTCGTCTGCGCGCAGTGTGCCACTCTTGTAGTTCTGTATGTAGATACGCAGGTACTTCATCACCTGTCGGGCGATGTCGTTGAGGTAGGCTAGTTTATAGGCTGCCTTGGTGTCCTCCTCCACGTTCTTGGTCCTATAGGCATGGTAGTCGATACCTCTTATGCGGACCACTCGATACGATGACCCGAATATCCAGTCCATGGTAGAAGCGTGGTTTAGAGGTTGGAGAAGTAGCCGAAAAAGAATTGGAGGTTGGCCCTCCACCATCCTCTCCACCACTCTCTCCACTGCCCTCTCCACTACCCTCTCCACCACTTCACCTTCCTCCACAACGTCCCGAGTCCACTGTACACAGCACCAGAGGTCCACTTGATGGCCTCTCCCAGTTGGATGATGCCCCTACGTATGTGGCCCTTGCCAGAGCTGGGTGCCCATGTCTGCTGGGGAAAGACCTGCCGATAGCCCTTCACCTCCATCAGCCTGTTCGTATTGGGGTCATAGTAGCCAATCCAGCTGACGGTTGCTCGATAGTTTTGGAAGCCATAGAGCTTCGGCTCGAACTGGATAACCATGCTATCTCCCATGCGACCGAAGTAGGTCAAGTCTCCAAACTGGATGTCGTTGGCATACCGGGAACCAAAGTCTCGCATGTCGAGCACTGGGATGTATGGCCGGAGTGCAGGCGGGATCTCGGCCTGCATCTGGTTGGTCTCGGGATCGACTACATCTACCGCAATCTCCAAGGTATTAAGACTAGTGTAGTATTCATCATCGACGACGCAGGAGGGACTGCTAATGTAGCGGAAATAGTGGGGCCTGCCGTGCCCGTCTACCCTAAAATGGGCATCAATAAGGTCTGGAGGAGATAGCACTTCCATTTGTGGCTGGGAAAATGAAGCCTAATAGGGTGCCAAAATGGAGGAGAAGGCCAACACTACGCTGATCCGCTTCCTGTTCGAGTCGAAGTATCCACTGGCCAGTTGTGACCCGGGGCACTATGTGCTCCTACACCTCGATGGGTGGAAGAAGCTGGCAGAGTCTCTTCCTGAGGAGGATAGGGCGGAGTTCATGACGCTGATGGCGCATATGCAGAATGCCCTCAAAATAAACATACAAGACCCAGGCGGCGAGGAATCCGCTTCCAACCTCGTCGACGTATTCCTCGTAGCCATGGAGAAGGTGATTGCCAAGGTTAGCACAAACGTGCCCCTTGGCATCTTCAAGTCTCCCTCCATTGGCGTGATGGAACCAAAGGTCCCGGTAATGTGCCGGCCACTGACAGCGGAGAACGTTACGGACGAGCTCATCCTCTCCGAGGACAAGATGGCGATTGGCGTGAGAGTGACTGTGGACAAGAATGGCAAGATGGAGCCCCAGGAAGAGAACCTTGCCACCAAGTTCTACCGGCTCGTCCTCGAGACTATTGGCCACAGGTGCAAGAAGTGCAAAGCGATGCGGAAATCCGACAATTACTACTACTGCAACGATCCCCTTGTCGTAGAGGCACGCTAGGTACGCACTCTCCTTTTTGCACTCCACCCCACTCCACTCCACTCCACTCCACTCCACTCCACTCCACGGTGTGCACAAATGACATTTTAGAGTGACCAAATGGGTGACTCGATGTCCAAGACGAAACTGGAGTGCCTCGAAGAGGAGATGGCTAAGCTGAGCCCAGACGAGCTGAAGCTTCTTCCAGACGCTCTCCACACTATGGCTACATCACTGAAGGAGTGCCCGATCCTCACCCTCACGGATGGGGAGGTGCTAACGCTTTGGGAGAACGCGGGCTTGTCCAGAGTATGCTTCACCAGTAAGCGAGAGCCACTCGCCCAAACGGTCAGACGGATGCGTGAGTGTTTACTCTGTGGGAAGGTGGGCATACTTCCTCTCGTCGAGGGGATGGCTCAGAACATGCCGTTCTTCGAGATAGCTCGGCGCCAGTCTAACGCAACGCGCGTGGAGAAGATTGCTGCCTTCCTGACGAAGCAAGCAGGATTCGATGACCTATACTGCGTGCTTATCCACCACTTCCTCGATAGTCCACACTGGGACACGCGCGGCGTGGAGAGAGCTGGGCCTCAACTATTCGAGGTCATCCGACTCGCCACATTGGTGGAGTTGACGGAGGTAGTCAGGGCAGTACTCAACCAGTTCGCTGAGGAAGGAGTGTTCAGTAAGCAGGATGCAGTAGTCCTACTCCTGAACTTAATGAAGGGTGACCCAGAGGTCCCACCACACATCTCCTCGAGCTTCCGCTCCGAGCGCGCTACCATCATGGACTTCATAGCCTTGTACCGTTCTAGGGCCTTCCCTGGCAGTAACAAGCCTATTACTCCTGTGCCCACCACTGTTCCCACTCTGCCTACAGTCTCCACTGCTACCACCGCCACCACCAGAACTACCACCATCACCACTCGTATGCCGGTCATGATCATCACTACTACCTATCCACCCGTGTTGCCACCTCCACCTCCTCCTCCCACCACCATACTCCCTCCCACCACCATACTCTCTTCTCCTACTACCATACTTCCTCCTCCCACCATCACACCTCCTTCCATTACTATATCACCTCCTCCCACCATCACGCCTCCTTCCACCATCACACTTCCTTCCAGTGGAGTGGAGAAGAAGGTGGAGGAGGTGGAGGAGAAGGTGAAGGAGAAGGTGAAGGAGAAGGTGGAAGAGAGTGAGGAGAAGGTGGAAGAGGATGAGGAGAAGGTGGAAGAGGATGAGGAGAAGGTGGTGGCGGACGATGAGGATGAGGATGATGAGGAGAGTGATGAGAATGAGGAGAATGAGCCGGGTGAAGGATACATGTCCTTCAGTGGCCTCATGCGGTGGCACTACGATAGGCTGAGGTGTTTTGTCCGCGACACCCATGTGGATGGGCCTGTCGCGACGAGCCTGGAGGAGACAGTCTGGCAATCTATCGCCCCATACATTGCCCCTTGTCTCAAGCAGCGCTATCGTACCCTCAGCAAGTTCCGAGAGAACAGGTATAGAGTGTGTGGGATACTTGCCTACATCACTGGCCGGGATGACGAGGATGGTGAGGACTGGCCCGACTACACCGTTATGCTCACAGCATCGGGGAAGTCGCGCCTGGCTGGCCTCAAGAAGGACTTCGATCGCGAGGCCGCACGGAAGGCTCTTGCCAAGCGTGTGAGGAGCGGTGAAGGGCCAGAGGTGAGCGAGAAGAGGGTCTAGAAAAAGTGATGCATTTCTTTTTTCTCCAAATGGGACCCCCACCTCAGCAGCTGTCCGACTTTCACGGGAAGGCTATCGCTGCCAATGGGCTGGAGCCACTCCTAGCTATGATCGAGAAGGAGGTCGCCCACGCCGACTATGACAAGACGATAGCACTCATAGGCAGCGGACAGCCAATCCCGTTCACTGGCGTATTCATCAACCCAATGCGTCTTCCCACGGCAGTCACCTGCTATGGGAATATGCGCATAGTGGAGATGCACACCCTAGATGTGTTCGGATACATCAACCGAACGCCTGTGGTGGTCAGACTGGAGGGATGGAGACCATGGTTCGAGATGCGCCTCCCTATAGGGGTGGAGTTCGATTCCTTCCTGACTCTGGTGAATGAGGAGGTCAACAAGGCGGAGAGGAGGCTCCAGCCTGACCAGAAGATCCAAGACTACGACGTGAAGGACGTGACGAAGGTGGACGGGCAGATGTTCGAGTTTGGTCGTAGGGGAAGGTTCATCCGCTTCACTGCCTTCAACATGACCGATCTCAATCGCATCAAACGAGCAGCTGAGGAGGCATACCATCGCGCTTGCTCCATCATAGACGGCCTTAAGTACGAGAAGCGGGAGGGGTACTCTCCCCCAGTCACTGCGTGGGAGAAGAAGAGGCATAGGCTAGACGGAGGCCTGTATCCACTGCGCTTCACCAAGTACTTATCCGACAGCTACCTAGGGCAACAGTTCATGTCGGAGAACAACCTACCGTTGTGCGGCCAACTTACCATCAACAAGTATGCGCTGTTCGACCCGGTGGAGGTGGCCATCAACAGGAGAGTTGGGCTACATGTAGTGTGGGAGTACACCGCTCCTCCCATAGTGAGGAGAGTGACGCGGGACTACAAGGAGGACTTCTTCCAGAATGCTCTATGCCTAGCATACGACTTGGAAACGTGGATGTCTAGGCGCAAGGGAGGGAGAGGATTCTGTGATCCCATGGACCCGAAGGACCACATCATGACGATAGGCGCCGCACTCTACAAGATCGATAGCGACGTGCCGGCCTTGTCGTTCGCCATAGTGCCTGTGGACCATCGCTCCAAGCCGATGGAGAAGGCACTGACGGTGGTGTGCAAGGACGAGAAGGATATGATAGCCACGTTCAGTAGGATCATGCGCAATAGCATGTTCGCCTTCTTCACAGGGCACAACTCGGACGAGTTTGATAACCGATACCTCCGACTGCGCGCCAAGTACCACCACATCGAGGAGATGATTCGGGACGCGTTCGGTGACTACATCGGGCATGGGAACAGCAAGGTCAAGCTGGTGAGCAACGCCACCTTCAAGATGGACGGCTCCTTCCGAAATGGGCTCCACCACGCGACTACCACGATGAAGGGCGTTGCCGACAGCCGACTCCGTGCTATCAAGAAGCAACCCAAGGAGTTCCAGACAGCCGAGAGTCTGAACGTTATCCTCAGGGCACTGGACGTTAGGAACCCAGTTAGTGGGAAGGTCATGCAGAAGGAGGAGATGCCTATCGATCACATGTATGACCTATGGAACGAGAACACCCTTGAGGGTAACCATGACGTCTATTGGTACTGCGTGGTAGACGCGATGGCTTCCTTCCTCATCCTTAAGAAGATCAGCTTCTTCGATGACGTCTTCCAGATGGCTGCTACTAACACGATGCCCATCGTAGAGGCCATCCATGGGGCAGATGGGGCGAAGGTGGAGCTCAGTCTGACCAGGTGCGCATGTAAGATGAACATCTCGTTCTGCAACGAGGTCCCTCCCAAAGACCTACGGGCGGAGATGATAGACGAGAAGATCGGTGGAGGAGACGTCAAGATCTTCCTCCCAGGCAAGCAGGGGCGTATCATCGCGCTGGACTTCAAGTCTCAGTACCCAGCACAGAAGGAGGGATCAGGCATAGGGTCCTCCTCCAAGATAAACCCGGAGATGCTACACCGCCCACGTGCGTGGGGGCTGGTGATAGCTAGGTCGGAAGCAATGACCGACTTCTACTGCAGCACCATCAAAGAAGAATGGAAGACGCGCGCCCGCTACTGGGTTTTCCGAGACGACTGCCTTCCATCCTTCATCCAGAGTTGGTCAGAGGATCTAGTGGACGAGAATGGTCATCTGAAGGTGCAGCCTAGTGTCGCAACGCTGGCTGCTGAGCGTAAGGCAGGGACCGTATTCCTCGTCGAACAGTTCTGGGCAGAGTCGCAGACCAAACAATGGAGAACGTACTATGTCCAGTCCCGCCGAGACCTGAAGACTGGTGAGTTCCTGGACCACTTCTCCATCCAGGCGGAGATGTTGGACAGTCTGCGATCACTTCGTAACGACATCAGAGGAGACCTGAAGACCGTCTTCTCCAACAAGGACAAGTACGAGAAGCAGAAGGCCGCCTTGAACCTAGCTAAGGCCAAGGGTGAGCCAGTTGATGAGAAGGAGATGATCAAGATAGACATCTCCATCTCGGAGTGCAAGGCCTCGAGTGTCATCCTCGACATGCGACAGAACAGTGTGAAGGTCATCATGAACTCCGAGTATGGTATCACCAACAACGAGGTCTTCTGCACATGTGACCAGGACAGTGCTGCTACCGTCACCTGGTCTGCCAGGCGACTAGTCGAATTCCTCCGGCGTCTACTGAAGTGCAAGACACTCTATCTTCCAGACTTCTTGGTCAAGGCGAAGGAGTTCGCCAGTCCCATCGCCTCCCTCCGTAAGTTTGGAGCAAGCGTGACCGAGGTGGCGCACGGTGAGCTGAAGGACGACATGTGGAAGGATGAGGAAGGGTACGTCATGCTCAACCTGCGTCTACTGGAGGAGAAGTACCCCATAACGACATGGTATAAAGTCACCATGCCACCTGCCTCTCCAGTCTATCAGGATACGGATAGCAGCTACTACCTAGTGTTGCTCATCATCGCGTACTTCGAGAGCCATCTGGGGGCGTTGGAGAGGATGCAGCGTTACCTCCTGGAATACCTTCTCCCATATCGGCTCTCGCTAGACGAGGAGGAGCGTAAGAAGCTCAAGGAGAAGGTAGCCGTCACGTTTGGGACGAGTAGCAGCAGTGACCCCACTGTCATGGATGACGCAGAGATGAAGCTGATAATCGAGACTGTAGCATCAGACATCCCGGACGATGTAGCCGATCCTAAGGCACGGGCGAAGGTAGTGGGTGACTACTGGGCCGACTATCGGACAAAGAGAGCAGCCAGTGTGCTGAAGGGTCTGACTGGGAAAGCTGAGGAAGAGGCTCTCTCCAAGTACGTCGTATACTCCCTCAACTCTGTCGAGTTGTTGCGCGAACGATGCATCATGTGGCACCTGATAGACCACAACGGGCTCATGGCGTTCATCCTGAAGAACGTGGTGTCGAGGCCTCCTATTGAGGTGGCGTGTGAAGGCGCGTTCATCACTGCCTACTTCTCTCCGAGGAAGAAGCAGTACATGGGGATCGTCGCTCCCACCGACAAGCGTGCCCTCAAGAAGATCGACAGGAACTACCTGTGGCCAGACTTCAGCGACTTCGACCCCATGACGCAGTTCGCTGGAAACTACATCAAGACCAAGAACCTCAAGGTGACTGGGCTGGTGATAGTGCGGCGTGAGACGCCTCCATACATCGTGCAGAAGCTACTACGCCTCTGTCAGGAGATCCTGTGCATCAGTGGTGGGAAGGGTGGCCCCGAGGAAGCCAAGAAGATCATCGGGGAGACCATCGAGGAGCTGAAGAACATTAGCCCAGACAAGTTGCCCATGTACGCCAAGCAACAGAAGTACAGGAATGGTGTTGCGAACGATGTGAGCACCATAGTCGATCGCCTCAAGGTGGAGGGGAAGACAGACCTGATCCCATCCGAGTTTCAAGCTGTGAAGTACGTGCTAGTGAGCAACTCAGACTACACCGAGAGTGCCCAGGCGCGTGGGAAGAAGGACAAGGGTGCCAAGCGTGGCCGATACCGCCTAGTTCAGGAGATGTTAGTGGAGAAGGGCAAGCACCAACTCGACCTATTCGACTATGTGAGCAAGCTAGCCAAGACCTTTGGCACGTTTGTATTCGAGGAGCTCATCCAGGAGCAGCTAGCATTGGAGCGTGACGCTGGTAGCCCCAAGGTGAGCTACTACGAAGAGCTACTAGACAGGTATCAGAAGGCCGTCGAGATGGAGGAGAGGATAGAGCGCATGAACCGGGTTACTGCCATGGATATGGCGAGGAGCAAGGCTATGAAGAAGGAGAAGAACGCTGAGCTTACCCTGATGGTAGAGACAGCGAAGGAGTTGCTCCTGCGAGACTTCTTCATCGTTGGGTCACAGGTGAAGACAGTGAAGGAGCTCTTCCGCAACACGACCAGCGCCTACCTATCCGCTGTCGGATCTGCCCCAAAGGCTAGGAGTGTGGCGAAGAAGGTTCTAGACGTCATATACGATAAGACGAAGCCAGTAGGTGCGCTGGTGGACATGATACTGCTCAAGGAGAGGAAGATGGCGATGATGCCGAAGGCCAAGGTGGCTACCTTCTACGACCACTATCATGGCCACCTATCCCGATGCAGGACGGAGGACGATAGGAAGCGTTGGTATGCCCTGTTCAGCAAGAAGACTGGAGAGGACATGATAACTACCACCAGGCAGTTGGTGGCAGCGTACGGGAACCTAGTGAGTGTCCTCCAGAAGGTAGACCCAAGCATGACCAAGTTCATCCTCGACCATCGCAACAGCACGAAGAGGATAGACTTCAACGGCTTCGTCAAGGAGATCCCTATCAGGGTGCAGATCGACTGCAGTGCCGCTATCCAGGCGGTCAAGCCGCTCGTCGACAAGTACCGAGCAGCTGCCAGGGCCGACCAGTGCCTGAAGAACGCCTGCATTGACCTTGGGTTCAAGTACATGTAGTGTACTATGTTTACTTTTTGCCCACACCTCTCTCCCCACCTCTCCCCACCTCTCCCCACCTCTCCCCACACCTCTCCCCACCTCTCCCCACCTCTCCCCACCT
>Ga0172381_10001056_pt1 | contig 33848 bp, 33 predicted proteins | sample Leawel6488metaG_FD_119754 | JGI IMG/M metagenome (GOLD analysis project Ga0172381, IMG submission 119754) | Leachate microbial communities from a municipal landfill in Southern Ontario, Canada - Leachate well 64-88 metaG | ecosystem: Engineered > Solid waste > Landfill > Unclassified | place... | reverse complement strand
GCGGATGTGTCGTAATGAACTCGACAGTTGTTCTCGTAGTATTCCTTTACTACCCCATTTCGCCATACATTAGTACCTTCGAGTGCAAGCACCATATCAATAGGGTTAAACAACTTGACATACTTGAGTACTTTTGATAGCATGCTAGTACGCCAGATGGATATTTCAGCTTGTGAAGTTCTGCCATCTGAAAATAGACCATTTCCGTCCAACCCATCATCATCAAACATGGAGCTGTTATTGATCTTAGTATTGATTGCATGCCATTGATGGTATGAAAGACTGGCCCAGTCGATAATCACCAGTCGATTATCGGAATACGGGAAACTTGAAAGAGGGTCATAATTTTGCATAAACGGAAACTCCTGAGGTGAAATATACCAATTTTACTCGTTTTTACTGAGACTTTTTTCGATCAGCAAGTATCCGTTCCTTTATTTGATTGTTCACTAGACGCACTTCAAGTAACCGCTTCACCTGTTTGTTCGTATGATTGAGCTGGGCCTGAAGGAGACTCAGAGTAACTTGCTGGTCTTCGGTTAGGTCGTAGTCACCCACTGCTGCATCATACCGATCATATAACTCTAATGCACGATCTGTCTTGGCAACGAACTGACTGTACGTTCGAGTCTTCAATAGATCTTCATTGAAATCTATCAAATCGATGATTACATTAGTGAATTCGTCCAATTTTTTCATTTTTTAACCAATTCAGTCTCTACAATCGACTGTGATTTCTTAGTGGACTTCGATTCCAACAATGCTACGGTTCCTTCTTCCATGTACTGAGGACCCATAATATCGTATATCAGGTGGTTACGTAGGGTTTCTGCGATCCAGAACGCATCACATAAGTCAGAATGCGGATCTTCGTTTTGGGGAAATTGAGCAAAAATCTCTGGATAGAACTGAGGAAAATCAGATTTGAATGCCAAACTCATCTGAGATTTGTCGGCATTACCCGATCCGGTTGCAAAATGCTTAACCACACGAGGAGGGTAAATGATAATGCCCTTACCCATATCGTAAAACATCTTCTTCATACCACCGATAAACTCACCTAACTGGAGAAGAGAACTGGTTCCGCTCTTACCGAATGCATATCCCTCAAATGCAATGTGGGTTACATCTTCCATATCTCGCTTCAGGAATGCATATGCGATATCTTGGCGATCAAACATACAAAGCTTATTGTATTTTGTTCCCAGACAATCCATGTGGACATCATCGGATTCAAGACATCTCTTTCTGACCATGTTATATCCATAGAACTTTACCGAGACAATGTTATAACCATCATCAAGTTCCATTATACACTTACCAGTCGAGTTAATTGAGGGGTCTATGCCACAGATTTTCATAAAAAACAATATATGTTATAAACTATTATAAAAATGGAGTTTATTATCATGGAAAAAGACAATAAAATCATCACCGCAATCAATGCAATTCCTACTGATTATCCACTTACACCTACAAAAGTTTTGATGGATCGTTACGTACAGGATGGACAAGCAGTAACCGAAGAAAGAAAGAATAATCTGAAAGCTCTTCTTAGCTAAGAAACTTCGAATTAGCTCCTTTACCCTTCACTACCTTCTTATTACTCTTTGCATTCTTAACAGCAGCTTTTTTCTTAGCGGCTGCTTTTTTCTTTTCAACGATTTCTTCATCAATACCACCAGTATAGATTCCACTCAAGTCTAGCTCAATGATAGGAATTTCATCTTTTGCATAATAAGTCTTTCGGGTCTCATAGTGCTTCATTGAGTAATTAAGCATCACTCTACCCGGACCACCACTGCGGGATCTGGTTGTATACGATGCATCGTCGCATATATCGAACACACGAGCAAGTTTTTTCAGTTTATGTGGTCTAACAATACGACCTATAGATTGAACCACTTCATACATAGACTTGGAAAATTCAGCGAATACAAGATTATGGAGGAACTTAATGTTAACTCCCTGCTTCATTGTCCCATACGTTGCAATGACTATATGCCCAGCAGATCCTTCGAGTTCTTGTCGGATTTCATCACGCTCATCAACCCCAATGTCACCTTGAATTACTCGATACTTGAATTGAGGATGATGTTCCTTGAGATACTGATGCATTTCTTCAAGAGTATCTTTGTTTCGATACAATATAACGGTGTTCTCATTTGTAGTAATCTTCTTTGCCTTAATAAGCAAATCCATTACAGCCAATCGACTACCGTTGTTTGCAATCAGAGAATATTCGGCCTGATAATTCTGCCGACATATGTATGGCCGCAGATCGTAGTCATACGGGACTTTGATTGCATGTATTTCAACCGGAGTAAGAATTCCAAGTGCAACCAGTTCTTTAAGACGCACAATCTCGATCTTTTGTCCGATACCACTTTCAATCCAAGCAGCATCTAATCCTTCATCAGGTAACGTACCAGACAACCCAACTTTGAATTCGGTTGCATTTATACAATACTCAAGAATTTCTCGAAGAACGGGACCTCGTGTACCATGTGCTTCATCGATAAATACAGCGTCAAATACTTTGAAAAATGACTGAGGTTTGTTTTGCAAACTTTGCCAAGTGGAGATGGTTATCTCCTTGAGCATGGCTTCTTCACCAAGCCTCAGTTCTTGTAATGCTTTCTTCTGCTTGTCACTCAGTTTGTCATCAGATTCACCGTAGATGAGAGTACAATGATCTTTAGCTTTCTCCCATCCATAATCATCTCGGAAGTCGGTGAATAATTGCTTAACCAATGCAGAGGAGGGAACAACAACCAATACATTACGTTTCTTTTCGACTTCGGTTAGATATCGGACTCCGATATAAAGAGATAAAGACTTACCAGCAGATGTACATGCCAATAATGATGCACGTCTTCGGTTTAATGCAGTTTCAATCAACCGCAATTGATGGTCATATGGTATAATCGGACAGTTGTCCTTTCGATTATACAATTTCAATGAATCAGCATATGCACTAATCTGTTCACGAGTAACTTCACCAAATGGATTCGAATAAATCTTTCGAATATCCTCACTGACTTTGATCTTCAGTTTTGGCTTACTATCCCTAAGATATCGAACAGCACGAGGTATCAATCCAATCGGAAGAACCTGTGTATGCTTATTGTAGATGTATTCGACACCATCACTCCAGCCTTCTTCGTATTCCCATGAATAACGCTTCTTATCATTGAAATATGAGAATCCAGCATTAAGAATTGCATTGATACTACTGATATCAGCTTTACACGGAGCCGTGATTCTCACGACTGCGTTGTTATGGTTCAGTTTCGAAAACTCAAGTTCAAGTTTATCCGATAGTGTGTTTAATGCCATGTATAATCAAAGTTTTTCTCGATAATAAGTTACTATATTCGAACTCAATTAACGATCTAAAATATCTTTCGCTGTTTTTTCTTCAGTCTCAACTTCTTCCTCAAGATCAGGATTATTTTTATCCATCACTTCATTAGGAGCTGGTTCTTCAGTTTCTTCGGCAGTGGCTTCGATATTTTCATCCTCGATGATATCTTCGGCACCCTGATTCTTCGCCACTTCGATTTCTTCAGGAATCTCTTCAGTGACTTCTTCATTTTCCGTATCAATGATATCTTCGGCACCCTGATCTTTGACCTCTTCTTCGGATGTATCAACAACCTCATCGTTCTGAGTGTCAATGATTTCCTCAGTACCAGTATCCTTCTCACGATTAAGCACTTCGGCGGCTTTTAATAGAGAGTCAGTAACAATGGAAGCATCTCCTTCAGTAACTCCGATAGTATCAATATCCTTTTCGAGTGTTGCTCTGCCATCATCACCATTGCGTGTGATTTCATCATTAATCTCGATGAACTCATTGTCAACATCAAAACCCTTTGCATCCTTCATGATGGAAGTTGCATTGTTACGGAACACCGTGAATACCGAGTACAAGTGCTTGCAGATAGTATGCTTACGATCAGGGTCTCGAATATCAGGTGGTTTAATCGGATACTGTTCACGAGCAACGCCACTATTTTGATCAGGAGCCAGTGCTCCTTTATGCGGACCACCGGGGCCGAGATTGTATTTCATACCAGACCAATAAAAATCTGGGCATGTGCAATGTACACGCACATCAGCATTCGCAAATGCTTCAGCGAATGTCTTCAATTTCCACGGACCTTTAGCAACAGTGAACAACCCACCTTTCAATGGAACATGAATCTGAACTACTTGCTGGTACTTGGTTCCCTTATCACTTTGACTAGGTACTTCCCAGTGAGTACGAGCATTTCCATCAGGGGCTTGATCTAATCCACGATAGTAAGCTGGCAAACTAGTTGCTCTCATCTTTCGGCCAGTATCGACAGTACGTGCGAGAGTACTGAACGTATCTTCAGTCAAGGTTTCTCGATTTGGATACATTCGATTCAAATTTTCTGTCAGCTTCTTAATGTTAATCATCGTTAGTATATCTTGAACAAAAACTTCGTATGAAGTTCACTACCTATCATTAAATATGGACTTTCTTCACCGAGAACATGAAATTTTATCGCATATCGGTTACGGCCTTTTTTCTCTCTTAACTGCAATACATGAATAGGACTTGATCTATAAGAATCCTTAACATGGAAAATTGTGTATACTTCATTGGCATCTTTCAACTTACCCGACTGAACAGCATCATAGAAAGTGGTGATATATTCACGTGGGAATTTATTAGGTCGCCCCAATCCAGTAGGATTCGATCCATTGTAACAATTGATAACCTTTCGACTAGTATCTTCGTAGTCAACCTGTTTGCACATGATTAATCTACGATCAGCTTCATGCCAATCAGTGGGAACGCTTTCGTTAATCATCTTCACCTCATCGAGGGAGAAAATGTCGGCTATCGGTTGATACGTTTCCTCATTGATATTCTTGAATGCATCATTATCGGCGACACGCTTGTAACCAATATCAGACTTGATGGTCAATCCCTTGGGTTCCGCATCTTTAGGTTCTTGAGCCTGTTCTTGTTTTTCCTTCTCAGGCTCTTTGGGAGGTTCAGGTTTTGATTCGGATTCCTTTGACGGTTCCACCACTGGTTTATCGGTAGATGGCTTTGCTTGCTGCTTGTGTGGCTGCTTCTTGGGTTCCGATTTGGAAAGTTCTGGCTCACCGTCACTAAAATCATCAATGGCTTTGCTTGGATTACTCTTATCGGTGATATCGTACATTCCACCCTTCGGGGTATTACGTTCCAGTTCCATGATATCGGGTCTTACCTCATAGATAGCCTGTATGAAGTTATTCATCTCAACTCCGCTATCCTTGACCGATTCCAAGAACGATATTAGTGTTTTCTTTTCCATTATTGGCTCTTTTGCATGCTTTTACAGTAGTTTATATCAAAGGGGAAAACATATATGGGATTCCTTCCATTTCTCATCTGCCCAATCCTGCCTATTCTGATCTAAAACGACCTATTCTGAAAAAGAATTCCCAAAAAAATATGAGAATGTGTATATTTGCTCAAGATGAAGGAACCAAAGGTTAAAATAAAAGTACCAGATAACCTGAAAAAGGATCTGATAAATATTGTAAGTAGACAAAACATAATGTTTCCTTATAATATTGATGGATTCCTCTATGTGGTTAATAAGATAGTACAGCTATCTCTGAACAATCGAAAGTATCAGAGATTAAAAAAAGTTCCTTTGTATTCGAAAATTTTGAGAAGGGAACTAGGTAAGCACTACAAGAGATACCTTGAATTCCTTATAGAAAATGGTTTCATTGAGACCGATGACCACTATGTTGTATCCAGTGACGAAGCAGAGGGTAAATGTAAGTGCTATGGTCTAAAAAGTAAATACCGAAAGGGAAAACTGATAGACCATGAAGTTACCTACAAATCATTGCTACATAAGATCATTGAATGGCGTAAAGAATATCTCGGAAAAAACGTCAGTGATGAAATGCTGAATAAACTCTATGGGATGCTTCAAACCTTTAGTATAGACATTGATGGAGCCACCGCATGGCTCCAGTCAATGCGAGATAAAGGTGAGATCTCTGAGAACATGATGCAAATCGAACTCGACAAGTGTAAACGGATCAATTCCAAAGATGAGTCCGATCTTTCGTTGTTCATTACGAAGGATAATTACAATCGAGTTCATACCAACATCACCAATCTTTCGAAGACTATCCGTGAACAATTCCTTTACATGAATGGTAAAAAAGCAATCGGCATTGACATCGTGTCATCACAGGCTGCTTTGCTGTATACGCTATTCAGTCAACAGCTTACTAAGTTGAAAGAACATTCTCAAAAAACTATGTTCGAACTTCTTGATATGAATCAAACCATGAGAGTTGACGTTCGCCAGAAATATGTCAATCAGAAAAATGGATATAGTGGCCCTAATATTTATGATGGTAGGTTGAATGATTCGATTCCGCAAGTGGATAACAAAACCCTTCCTGAGATAATTGCCGCATGTGAACATGATTTGGCTAAATACAAACGAGTCCTTCAGTGTGAAGGTCTTTATGAATTTTTCCAAGACCGTTGGGATTTTGTGTTCAGTGAGAGTAAAACTCGAAAATTCATGAAGAATCAATGGATTACCTATGTATTCGGACGAGGAAAGAACAAACTGACTGCCAATATGCATCAGCTATGGGAAATCGAATTCCCTAACTTGACCATGTTATTGAATCATCTAAAGGATGGTGACTACAAAGCATTGTCTCATACCTTACAGAGAACCGAAGCCGATCTTATTTTCAATAAGGTTTGTCCTCGAATCGATAGCGAGTTCGATGTTTCATACTGTACTGTACATGACTCTGTTATTGTTCCTGAAGAAATGGTTGACGATATTGCCTGTCTTTTTGATGAAATTCTTGAAGAAAATGGTGTTGTAACTGGTGTTGCATATTAATGTAATATCCGTCATTCCCGTAGCATATGTTTTATACATAAAGACATTGAGGTCTATGTATGAAACGTGTAGGAATTATAAAATCTATTGACCATAAGACAGTAACATTGATTGGATTCGGCGAATTCAACGAAAATCGATTAGTCGAGAATGAAGATCTTGGAATTGAGATCGAAGTACCTGTATTCAAGATGGATAGCGGTACAATCATGGAAAATACATACGGATATTATTGGGGTGAAGAAGCCGCAATCAAAAATGAAATAGCTGAATATGAATCCAAAGGCTATGTTATAAACTCACTGGATATCTAAGCGTTTCGATGCAATGAATGGTACTTATCTCCATTCGATATGAATAGGGATATAAACAATTTATGTAATTGGTATTCATCTTTTAACCCGGAAGTACTATCATGTCATTTAACTGGTATAACATCAATGTTCATCGCAATGGCGGGGACGGTTCTGCTTTGTTGGAAAAACCTAACAAGTCAGGTAAGTATGCAAGAAGAAAAGACGTTGAACCACTGCTCGCTCGACTTCAGAAGGAACAACGTGAGACAAAACAGTCACTTAAGCATATCAAGTATATGATTGAGACTTTTCGCTCCCAGTTTTCCAAAGATAGTAATGAAGGCATGATTCACAATTGTGATATGATGCTTAAAAAAATTGATGGATTCCTATAGGATATCGTCCATAATCATTGAATTTCTGACTTCCATAATAAGGATTCCCAACATATTTTTGCCGATTGGTGGAGATACATTGAGGTCAACCCCCCAAAATCTATCTCCCCACCAATTTCCTTCTTGAATATGTTCGGTTCCGGTTTCGAGTAACATGGTTTTGAACGGTTCTTGAGTGAACTTTTCGGTAACGCATTTACGCATTACCTTCACTTTTATGTCGTCCCAATCGGGACGCAGCTCGATTTCCTTTGACTTATGCTTTACATCGGCAGGTTTTTCGGTATTGAGGCAGAATAATTTCCACTCTGGATCATCCGATTTAGCTGACATGTATGCATGTTCCACTGAACGATAAGTCACGCCTTCAAATATGATCTCACATGGCCAGAAATTACTGAGCCATCTATGTTCATATGATGTGAAGTGAGTTATCATATACAAAAAGATATAAAAAATCGTATATTTTGGAGTATGATTACGATTTTAATACCATTTTTTAGCCAGAATCAGTACAGAATCCGAAATATTAAGGCTGTAATCAGCAATTATTTGAAAAATTTTACTGATTGTAAGGTTGTTGTCGTTGAACAAGTGCCTATAGACAGCAAATTTACCTCTGAATGCTTCGTTGAATTCAAATCGAATGCAAATTTTCATGTATATCCTCTTCAAGTAGAGGGCGATAGGTTCAATAAGTCATTTTTAATCAATACAGCCGTTCGGGAATACATCGAAAGTGACATAATCATGATGTCGGACGCTGATTGTATACTTCCTCAGTTGAGTTCGTATTATCTAAGGTCTCAGCTCCAAGATACAAGCATTTATTTTCCATTTTCTAAAGTGAATTTCCTTAATGAAGCCCATACTCGTAGACTTCTTAGTGAAAAACCATTGATACAGGCTTCCGTCAGCCAAGATCATTTCATTAATCGGTATACAGGGTTAGTGAATCTGTTTACTCGATCTACTTTCAATTCAGTTGGTGGATTCGATGAATCATTTGAAGGCTGGGGTGGTGAGGATGATGCATTCGTTGACAAATGCAATCGGATCGTGGCACCCATTAGACGTAGTTCCGATGACACAACTCTCATTCATTTATATCATCCCAAGGTAAATACATCAGAATATCTCAACACAGAATGTTTCACGTGGAACAAAAAACGAGTTGCTACCATTCGTAGAATGCCACTTAAACGACTTCAGTCATATGTAGAAGCATTGCAGGATGGTGTAAATGTACTCGATGATATCGTGCGTGAATTTGATCGAGATGGGAAATTATCATTCTCTGCTGTAATCTCGATAGGTTCTGGTACAATAAATGTTGACACCACGGTCTATGACATAATACCAAAAGATGGTAAAGTTGAATTGGATGGAATCCTCGATGCAGTATATCGAACTGACGGGCATTTGTTTTTAGCATACATCATAAGTCAGATAGATTCTAAGATTTCCGACATGACGGACGAAGAAACTCACATAGTCGAGAAGTATCGAGCTATGTGTCAGTAATCACCTTTTTAGCAAAGTGTAATGTACGTCACTTAACAAAAAGATAATTATTTCCTATATTGTAATACATAAGGCCATAATAATCAATGAGGTAATCTATGGAACTGTATGTACTCGGAAGCGGTAATGCTTTCACAAAAAAGAACTGGCAATCCAATTTTCTTATTCATCAGAATGGAAAGTGGCTTCTTATCGACTGTGGTAGCTTTGCTTCAATTGCATTGAAGGAAGAAATGGGACTTAACGTATGGGATCTGGATGCTGTATACGTAAGTCACATTCATGCCGATCATGTGAATGGACTTGAAGAAGTCGAATACTGCACATATTTCAATCCAGCGATTCCTCGACCAAAGTTATTTGTTCAGGGTCAGTATATCATCAACAATGAAGGTCAAGCCTTCTCATCTGGACTGGTGAATGATTTGTGGCATGACTGTCTGAAAGCTGGTAGTCGTGGATTGGAAAAACTCGATGCCCAATTGCATACCTATTGGGATGTTCAGGCAGTTGAATCCAATGGACATTTCATCTGGGAAGGTATCAAATTTGATATTGTTCAGACTGTTCATGTGTCAGCCCATCGGAAAATCGAGAACTCTTTCGGTTTAATGTGGAATGATCCCGACACCGGAGAACGTGTTTACATTACGACTGATACTCAGCATTGCCCCGTGAATGCTATGATGGCATATCTGACTGAATGTGATGTGATTTTCCATGATTGCGAGACCGCACCATTTGCATCGAACGTTCATGCCCATTACGAATCTTTGAAAACTCTTCCCGCTGAGATTAAATCCAAGATCTGGTTGTATCATTATCAGGATAATGTGATCGATGAATGGGATATGTGGTCAACAAAGGCTCAGAAAGATGGTTTCCGGGGCTTTGTGAAGACAGGGGCTATCTTCGGTCGTACTTACAGTGAACAAGAGGCTGGGTGCATCGGAAAGAGCTATTACACAAAGATGGCTCGACTTGAAGCAGAGAATGCAGAGATGCGAAAGAAGCTTGCTGCATACGAGAATAAAAAAGGTTCTCAGGACTGATAATAATTTATGTGCTATAATCCGCAAAGTGTTTATTCATTTTGCGGGTTTTTTGCTATATTTATTCTATGGCTAAGATTTACGCTGGGATCGGATCACGCAGACGGACTCCCTTATTCATAAGTAATATGATGACAGAGGTTGCTGCTAAATTGGAGAGCATGGATTATGTTCTTCGAAGTGGTGGTGCTCAAGGAGCCGATAAAGCGTTTGAAGATGGTGTTGTGTATGATGATGCCAAACAAATATTTCGTCCGAAACATGCTACTCAGTTTGCAATTGACCTAGCTGCCAATTTCCATCCATATTGGGATAATTGTGACAGCATCGCTCGTAAGTTGCATGGTCGAAACAGTATGATAATATTAGGTGAAAATCTTGATTCGCCTGTGAAATTTGTTATATGTTATACTCCCGATGGTAAAGCTTCAGGTGGAACTGGAGTCGGAATTCGGATAGCGGAATCATTCAATATTCCTGTTTTTAACCTATTTTTCCCTGATGTTCGTGATCGTATCAATGATTTCATAGGTGTGAAAAAGGTAGAAGTAGATTTGCTATAATCTATATTTCAGCATATGATTGATTATTACAGAATACTTGGTGTAGAACGCAGTGCAACACAGGCTGAAATTAAAACCGCTTATAAAAAACTTGCTGTTAAATATCACCCAGATAAAAATCCCGGTGATGAAGATAAGTTCAAAGAAGTGAACGAAGCTAACGCAGTATTGTCCGATTCTGATAAACGAAAGGAATACGACAATAAAATGTCATTTTCCCATGATTTCAAACGATGGGGGGAAGCATTTGGGGCAGCTAATACAGCGGCGAATTTTGGTCAGAAAGCCAGACGCAAGGGTCCAAGTAAAGGTCCTGATCAACGAGTAAATTTTAAGATAAATTTTGATGAATCGATTACTGGCGTGGAGAAAACAGTTGAGATTTCCCGGCGTAAAAAATGCCCTATGTGTGATGGGACTGGAGCTAGTGTTCAGAAAAAGTGTCCGACTTGTGATGGAAAGGGTGTAGTCCGAGTAGCACGTAAGGATAGTTTCATTGCAGGTGATGGCCTTGTAGTCGAATCATGTTACACTTGTGATGGGAGCGGATTGGTTATTGATACTCCTTGTACTTTATGTAAAGGCCAGACAACATTACCAGATACGAAACAAACTAAGATTAAAATACCCGCTGGGATATCTGATGGTGAATTCATTACCTTAAGTGGTCTCGGAAGTGCTGGTAAAAACGGTGGTCAGAATGGTGATATCATTGTATATGTACAAGTTACTCCTGATTCCCATTTCGAACGTGTCGGTAATGATATTTTTACATCGATTGATGTTACACCATCTGATTTGGTTCTAGGCCGTGAATTGAATCTTAAGTTCTTTGGTCGAGATATAAAAGCGGTAATACCGCCATGTACTGGCTCAGGGGCCAAGATTAAGCTGAACAAACAGGGAATCAAAGATGGGGCACTGTTCTTATCATTTAATGTATTGGTGCCAACCACTCCAACTGAAGAAGAAGTTGATTTATACCAAAAACTTCGAGATCTCGAATGGAATTGTGGTAATTGAGTACAATAAAAACTAACTTTCTATCGAGGACAACATGCGTATACTATCCATCCTGATTGAACTAATGAAAAGTTTATTGAGTGCAATGATTGTGATTCCGATTGCATTAATCAGTGGAGCGATTTTAACAGTCGTTATGCTATTTGCAATGTTGATTTCCTTATATGAAGAATTTAACCGTAACATAAAGTAGGTAAACCATGAGCAAACAGCTTACCCTCGAAGATCGATACTACCTTAGCATGTACTGCCGTAAGTTGCCATGTACAGTGCATCTTCGTTTCAATATTGATACTTTTATCGATCAGATCGAGATCAGTTCGACAGAAGCTGAGCAGTATAATGTGACTGTGGATCTCGATGCTGGTACATTTACATGTAATGACGAAAACTATACCGTAGAGTATGAACGTTTTCCTCCTGCTGTAATTGAAGGGATGAAACATTATGTCAAATTGCTGGATGTCGAAGACAACAAGAATAATGTGATGCTTCAGAAGATTTTCACATATTTCAAGAAAATCATATGATAGATCGTGGTATAATAGCGTTTTACAATGACGACATGGTCGAGCTGCGACAAGAATTCAAAGATGAGTTCAATCGTTTGACTGAAACGGATGAGGAGGGTTTATACACCTTCCTCTTTTCCTCGTATCATGAATATATGGTGACAACTGAAATCGTGTTCTGTATGATCTATGAAGACACTGCATTGTTTTTCGTTACGCCATATGCCATGCAATTATCACTTGATAACAATCTTATGGTTACAAGTGGTGATATTCACCCAAATGGACAGACATTCGAAACTCTGTTTGCGGAAGGTGATAATTCATCAGTTGTTCATATTGGGGAATGTTGTAATTCCAAAGGATACGCATATGGTATATATGCGTTTGGATACAAACGAGCATTGGCGGCTGCTATCGAGATGGTGAATAATGAAACCTATGACATTGAGCAGTTGATAATTGATGATCAAGATTTGATTGATGTTTCGATTGATTATCTCGAAGTTCGGATTCAAAAATTCCAAGATCAGGTTGATAAATCCCATGAATTGGAAGAACCCGTAGAAGGACTCGATGAGAATCCATATTCGAATGCTTATTATGACAATGAAGGTAAACCATTGAAAAATAATCCACTAAATCAAGTTGAGAGATTAGGAGATGGAAATGTGTAATCTTGGTATTTTTGTTCCAGTGTATTATTCAGAAGAATCGGTTGCGAAAACATTGATGCGATTGACTTCAATGTCATACACAGGAATAAAACCAAGATTATTTATTTGTGTTACCGGAATGCGAGAGTCGTTTAAGTCATTTGTCGAAGCTTACATCAATGAATATTCAAGTGATTCAGTAACCATACCAATTTTTGATCGTGTGGAGTTGATTGTAGATGACCTTACATTTGATCCCACTCGAATGATTAATGATGTAATTCATGATAATCCAGATTTACAGTTCATTTCGGTGGTGGAACCCGATATTGGCATCGAAGACACTGAATGTTTTTTAAAGTTCGTAACTATTTATCATGATTACGATTTCAAACGGAAACTGGGTGGTGTATGTACTGAAAATGCCAAACATAAAATACTTGGTGACCATATTCGATGGCAAGTCGAGCACAATACAGTGGTTCGTTCACTGGATGGTGATGGGTTTGGAAATGGTGTGTTATTCACTGAACGCAGTACGTGGAAGACTGTCAATGGATTCATCGGTAGAGATTATACCAATGAATTCTCGAAAAAATGTTTCCGTCACGGATTACTTGTGACATATGCTGAAGGAATTAAATAGTGGAAGTCTATCGTTATAATCATGTATTCGACCATGTCGAAGCAATGTTGCGTGAATACGTAGGATCGAATCCAGCGTACAATCGAACCGTTTTTGTTCTTGGATATAATGTACTGAAAGATCTTAATGATGTGCGTCAGAAGTATCCGGGGTATCGGATCATTATCTATCAACTAGAACAGTTATTTGATGGCTCTTATTGGGCGAATCGTCATGCATACGAGATGCTGAAACAGGCTCATGAAATTTGGGACTATGACTATGCCAACATACAGTGGTTGCGTCAAAATTTCAAACTCAATGCTAAGTTCGTACCCATGCTGTATACTAGGTCACTTCAAGTGATTCCATCGAATCCATCACCTGACATCGATATTCTGTTTTATGGATATCTACATGAGAGACGAGCCAAGTTGGTGTTTTATTTACAGCAGAAACTTGCTGGTCGATACAAACTATTTGATTTGTATGGAGTGTGGGGACAGGAACTGGACTCATACATTGCTCGAAGCAAAATCATTTTGAATGTGCATGGAAGCGACAATGCGAAACAGGAACAAGTTCGTATGTTCTATCCTGTTATCAATTCTCGGTGTGTAGTGAGTGAGAAGAGTGAATATAACTATTTAGGGAATTCAATCATCGAATTGCCTTATGATCGACTTGGTGATGGCGTACTCACCCTTCTTGGTAATGGTAAATGGCAAGATTATACCCGAACCGCAGCCACCAACTACAAACAAATATCAGATAGATATCTTTCTAAGATTCAGTTTTAACGAAATCGGTAACAAAAGAAACGTATTTTTCTTATAAACTATAGAAAAACAGCGTTTTCCAATGTTAGAAATTAGAATTACTGAAACTGGTAGTCAGATTGATGGAACTACCGGAGACTATACTAAGTATGGTCTCGAATTTGCATTTGAGCGTATTGATGATGGTTCGTATGATTTGCAGGATTTTCGTCTAAGAGGCTTCTTTAATCACCATTATTCCCTCACTGTATTGTCCGATATTGGATATTACGCTTTGCGAGAATTTCAAATTTTTCAGGGTGCTGCTGTTGGTCAGATCCTAAGTGCTGGGTATGATGATTGGATGAATGATATTCGTCCTCCTCGTATTGACACGAATAAATTTGCATCTGAAGTAATTGCATGGCTACCTACGGCCACGCTGAATGCATCGACTCCGCTTACCTACCAAGGAAGCGGAAAACTCATGGGATATTGGAATGGCGATCACAAATTGGGTCGATATAATGATACTCGTGAATCATATTCATTTATTGAAGCCAGTACGACCGCTACTAATCCGTTGACATGGGTATTTGAGAAACGAGATAACACACGTACCATAAATATGTCATCAATCTCATCCGTTGGTAATGTCGTAACCGTAACAACCAGTGGTAGTCATGGATTTTCAACTGGTGATGCTGTGTTTATTACAGGATTGAATTCTGACCCTCGCCAATTTGGTAATGCTGGTGAGCGATATGAAGGTACATTCACCATTACTGTTACCGGAGCTAGTACATTCCAATATATAACGAAACATGAAGTTACCGCAGCCACACATAGTTCAACTGGTAGAGTTGAATTCTGGGAAGTGTTCGTATATGAACAAGCAATAACTTCTATTCAGGGCGATGGTGCTGGATCTGTTACAATTGAAACTGCTCGTAACCACTCTCTTCAAGTTGATGATGTAATTGCAATTGAGGGTACGAGTAATTATGATGGTGCTCAGTTAACTGTAATTACACGAAATAGTAGCACATCTGTTGTATGTACTATAACCGGAAATACATCAAGTACATTGGAAACCGTTGGTCGAATTTTGTATTCGAGTAAACCACCTTCTGGTGCGATATCAGTAAATTACATTGCTGGATATGAGCCGTTACTATATGACGATCATACATCTTTCACATATTTGCGATATGCTGATAAGGACACGTATATTGATAACCTTATTGCAAATGATTATGGTGCATCGACTCAGTTGCTTGTTAGAAATTTTGCGTCAAATACTCCACCTAATTACCAGCGAATGGTATTCCGATTCCCTATTGCTGGTATACCATTGTCAGAACTTATTTTTGCTGAAATAAATGCAATCTATGCATCTGGTAGTGATGGCGATGCGGTGATGACATTGTATCAAATGACTTCTGATAGCTGGTCGAATTCGGACACTTGGGATACAATTAACCCTTTAATTGATGAGGCAGACCCAATTGGTTTATATAATTTTATTAACGTGTCAACTGGTGAAAATAATACCTATACTAAATTCGATGTTGACGTTGATAAGATCAGTTCTTGGATTACTGGAGAGCATGTTCCTGATGTGGGATTTGTGAAAGTAGCCACAGTAAATAGTCAGAGTAATGTGTATTGGAGTAGTGAGACTGTCGAATACAAACCATATATTGTAGTGAGTTCGGGTGTGGTTGCTGACCAATATCCGCCGACTATTCATTTGACAAATGCTACGAATACGCTATCAGTTGTTACATCACAAGGTGATGGTGTTGGAAATATTCTGGTGGATATGGGAACTGCTCATCATATGTCTGCTGGGGATCTGGTAGATGTTATTACGCCAACTTATCAAGCATTTGGAACTTCCGTATTAGGAGGCGGATATTCACCCACAACTAATGCATTCTATATAAATATTCCGGGTAATACGTCAGTTGTTATTGATAATGGTGGTGTGATAGTTCAGTATAATGTTATTGAAGTATCGGCTGTTGGTATTGATGATGTTGAAATGTCAGATGATCCCGCTGATTTAATTATTCGAAAAACTGCTTCGCATACCATAGTAACTCCTACGAACATAGTTAAGTCTCCATCCACCCAAACTTCATTTGATTTCGTTTTGAATGACCTTGATGATGGTTATTTCGATGTTTCGGTAAAGGATGCTACTGGAAATCAAAGTTCGATTATTGCACCTCCATTGCTTATGTATCATTATGGACATGAGAGTGGTATACCATGTGAAGTAGTTACTTCTGGTATGACTGTTGATATAGTTGGATTTAATGTGGATAGTCCATTAACAGCTATAATCGCTGATGATTTTCTTACTGGTGGTGTCATATCTGGTGGTATTACTCAGAGTGTTGGTATTGGTGATATTGATGCTGGGAATAATCTATTTACGATTTCAATTCCATCGGGTACACAATTGGAATACGATGTGATAAGTGTTAATGATGTCACTGATACTATTTTGGTGGCTAATTCAGAATTAAAAATAGGTGATAATATCGTATTTAATTCTACTGGCAATCATATGAATGATCCACTACTTGTTGGGTGTCTGTATTTCGTAGTTGCGGCTACTCAGATCGGGAGTGATACTGAGATTCAGATATCAACAACATATATGGGAACTGCTTTGGGATTGGATGTATCTCCGGTCGATATGAATATGGTAGTATACAACTACAGTACTCCTTTGTATGTACAGAAAAATGGATTCGATAGTTCTGATTATGGAAATTTATCGCATATCAGACTTGATGATTACCCACCTAAATTCGAGATTGATACTATCGTTGGTTCCGGTGTCGATATCAATGTAACAATTTCGGATATTTACCCAATTGACCAGAGTTCAGTTTCATTTGTTAATGGTACACAGACTGCAACTCCTATCGTTGATGTAAATGGTGATGGTCGTGTATTGATTTATGAAGTACATATCACTGGTGTTGGTACATTCCGTGTTGATGCTGCTGATGAGCTTGGTAATAGTTCATATGCCACTGCTGATGTTCCTCCAGTGGAAACTCCATTCATCGAGGTGACTGGATATACAATCACGGATCAGAATAATTTTGTACTTAATGTTCATGTTATTGATGATAACATTGACCCAGTTGAAGCTCCTAATAATTACACCGCTGGTGTGTTTGTTGAAGGTAGTATTGAGAACTCTACATTCGGCGTGGTTGGCAATCTGACTTCAGTTGCTGATGGGATAACATTTACAATAACGGTTGATTCACTGGGTGATGGTATAATGACCATTTACGCACGAGATCTAGATGACAACAATAATTACATTCAACCGCCCGTTCTTACATCAATTACCCCTGAATGTATTAGCAATAACTCAGAAGTGTATTTCACTGGACTTAATCTTGCACAAGAGTCGTTCATAAATCGTCAGTTCTTGAATCCACTAGTAAGCATTACATCATCAACGATGACTACGATCAATGCATATGTGGCATCTGGTTCTCCTGATGGTAATTTCAATTTCACGCTGACCGTTAATCAAGATAGCCTTACTATGATTAGTAACACCCTTACTGGGATTCTTGATAATACTCCACCGATCATCAATATTATTGGCGATCAGATTATGGAAGTTATTCAAGGTGAAAGCTATACTGAACTCGGTGCTACGGCAACTGACAACATCTATGGTGATGTTACTTCCAGTATCGTTACTCAGGGTATCGTTAATACTAATATACTGGGTACATATTATATTGCATACACTGCCAGTGATCCATGTGGTAATTCATCGATTGCCATTCGACAAGTCAATGTTGTGACGGGATGTCCTGTATATATTTCAGTATCACCAAGTTCTGAATATGTTGGTGGTCTTGTTACTGTTACTGCTACGTTGGGTGAGTTTAATCCCGTTCCTGTTAATAACATAGTAACCTTTAATGGAATCGTAGGAACTGTGGTAGGTGGTAATAGAAGTGCAATTCAGGTGATCGTTCCATTCGGTGCTACTAGTGGTCCAGTGCAAGTTGAGACTGGTCCTACTAATACTGGGTATGAAGAATGTTCTCTATCCAATATCTATCAATTCACCGTTCTCTATGAGAATGAAGAATTCATTGATAATCAGGATACAGCCACTAGAAATAAACGTGGTAAAGCCACTACTAATTCTGGTCGTATATCTCCGTTTGAACGAGGTGCCGAACGTACAGCTATATATAATCGTGATTTGGGATATTCGGGATATTCTGAAATCGTTGATGAAAATAGTATGATTCAGAATCTATATAGCATTGTGCTTACTCGTGTCGGTGAACGCATATTTAACCCAGAGTTTGGTACTGATATAGAAGATTTCATACACAACATTATTTATGATGTAAATGAATTCGAGTTGAAAAGTATCCGAAGCATAGTCGATGCAGTAAAACGATTTGAACCTCGTATCACTATAGTTGAGGAAGACTCCTTTATATCATTCGATCCAGACAAAAATGATGCGAAGGTTATTCTGAAAGTACTGGTCCCATCCGGTAGTGTACGAGTTATTGGTATTTCCCTCAAATCTATGCGAAACGGAGAAGCTAATATATGATAGTTCAAAATATTGATTCGAATACACAGGTAATTTTTACTGATAATGCTCAGAGTGATTATTTATCTATTGCCACCGAACTTGGATATACAAAAAAGGATGGCGGTCTATATAAATACGTGACCGCTGAGTTCTCTCAGATGTATCATCCTCGTGGTGCACAAAGTTCAATTCCATGTGTTAGACTTATCGCAAAGGGTGTCGAAACTTACATCGTTAAGAATTCATTTGATTTCGTATTGAATGTAGATCATATCAGAAATGCAATTCATGGATTTGAGCATTTTGGTAGTAACTATATTCCAGTGGTGGATTCTATAGAGTTCAAAGGACCATTCAATGAATTGTCTGGGAATCGTATTCAGGATAATATCGGGAAGATTATATCGTTTGCTGAACAACAAGTTTCTGATAACTCATCTATGATACATAAAGTCATGCATAGACTTGCAACTGATAACGGACACATGTTGGCACCGATTATTAAACGGTATCTAAATACAATTCATTTATTCAAGGGAAACAAGAATCTATTGACTGGATACGCAAAACTTGAGAATTACCTACGTATGATAAAGCAGCCTACAACTGGGTTGATTCAAGATGTGGATGATGGAATTGATGCTGATTACGTGGTTAATTTCAATAATGGATCTACACAGGCTAGAGTTATCGTTACTGGAGTTCGTGATGGTGTTCCTGTAATTGAATTGAAGTTCAATGGTTCATTAAATACACATGGAAAAAAGGTACAGAAACCGGAACCATATGTCTTATTGACAACCAAACCGATCAATCTAGGTCGGGAAAGGCTTCCATATAATGTGGTATCCTACAGAGGAACCCCTATATTCATAACCCCTCTAATATTCAACTCAACTAAAATTCTGAGTGAATTAAAGGGTGGTATAAATCTGTTAAAATAATTGTGGGCATTGAAGATTTATATGTCGTATCTTTCAGGTATACATATAAGGAATTTTTATTATGCCACCAAAGAAAAAGAAAGATGATGCTCCCGATTTCAGTTTCTTCAGTAATGTGAAGACTGGTGACCGACTGGCCGATAGTGGACGCAAAAAGGAAATCAAGCACTGGATCGATACTGGTTCATATACATTCAATGCCCTCATTTCGGGGGATATGACTAAAGGATTTCCGGGCAATCGTGCTGTGATGCTTGCTGGTGAGCAAGCTGTAGGTAAAACATTCTTCGCCATTTACGGATTTGCACGTCCTCTGGTAGAAGCTGGATATTTTATCTATTACATTGATACCGAAAACGCATTGACTGATGATGATCTTATTGCATTCGGTCTTCCCGAAGGTTCTTTCAAGATTGTTACCCAGTCTATTGTTGAAAAACTAAAGGTCAACTTCGATAAGATCTTGACACAACTTGAAGAAGCAATGGGAACCAAAAAGGAAAATCCCAACAAGTGTGCATTCGTAATCGACTCACAGGGTATGTTGGACAGCCTTAAGGGTCAGGAAGATATCAAGAAGGAAAACTTCGTGAACAACATGGGCTTGCAGAAGGAACTTAAACACTTCTATAAGTCGGTTCTTGTTCGTCTCGGTCAGCTTGATTGTCCTCTTTTGATTACTAACCACGTATATAAGAACATCGGTGGTTACGGTGACCCGAATACGGTTGCTGGTGGTAGTGGTGGTCTATACGCTGCTTCTGTAATCTTGAGTATGCGTAAAAAGCAGTACAAGGAAGGAACCGTTCGTAAAGGTACTCTTATCACTGCAAAGAACATCAAAAGTCGTCTGTGTATTGATGGTCAGGAAGCTTCCATGTATCTCGCATGGGAAAAGGGCCTCAATAAGTGGTATGGCGTGCATGAATTTGCCCTTGCTGCTAACTTACTCGAAAAGTGGTCATCCAAATTCGATGCCAAAGGTGTTGTTGGTCCAGAAAAAGCTGGTAAACATAACTGGTATGTCATCAAAGACCCTAAATTGACCCCTGATAAGTGGTTAGTTGTTAAAGAAACTGACATTCATAAGAAATCGACTATCGGAACCATTTTCGATGAAGTCAATGAATACGTCAAGAGTCGTTTGAAGTTAACAAAGCCAATTGACTTTGATTATAATGACGATGATACCAACGAAGAAGAGAGCCTTGACGTGGATGCAGATGTAGATTACTCCGATTCCACCGGAGAAGGTGATGAATTCGATATGAATGATTAAAAAATATCATTTTCTTTCATAAACAAGATAGTTCTATGAAGTCGGGAAAAAACTTCCCGACTTTTTCTTTTAATTGTGTATATTTGTAGGCAAGGAGAACACGATGTTGAAAGTATATGATCTTTCCAACGAAGACTTGGTAATAAGAAAATTTTTTGAAGACAACTCTCTACAGCACCGAATTGCACCACACTTAGATTCTGCTTTATTCGAAGATGACCACAACCGAAAGATATGCGAATGGATTAATCGTTTCCAGAAGGCAAATAACAGGTATCCGGGGGCACAGGAGCTTATAACAGCTTTACCTGCATGTAGTCAACGATCCAAGCTGATTAACATCTGCAACGCTGATATACAGCCAATGGAACGCAACTTCGTTGTGGAAATGTTGGAGAAGTTTTTCAAGGAACGAAAGACGAAGAAAGTATTGGTTGATGCGGCTGAAGCAATTCATGACAGAGATTTCACTAATATCGCATCCATAATCAAAGAGTTACAGGACTCGGTGAATTTCAATATGAACCTCGATGTTGGTATCGATGTCGTAGAAGATACACCTGAAGCACTCAGACGTTTAAATGAGACTTTACGTGCAATCCCATCAGCACTCGCTGATGTGAGAAGGTTTACATCTACCGGATCTGGGTATGGTGGACATTATCGTAAAGCTCTGAGTATATTTCTTGGTATGCCCAATGTGGGTAAATCAATTGTTCTATGTAATGAAGCTGCGTTTGCATATCAGAAGGGATACAATGTATTGTATGTTACCCTCGAAATGTCAGAAGAATTGATTTGGGAACGCATTGCATCGAATGTAACTAATATTTCATTGGGTGAAGTTCGAGCCACTTCTGCTGAAGATATTCAGAGACTTTTACAGACAGTCCCAGATGCAGATACTCATTCGGTTGGTAATCTAGTTGTGAAAGCACTTCCAACTACGGCCACCGTAGTTGACATTGAGAATGAAATCATCGAGGTCAAACGGACGAAGGGATTCGATATTGATTTGCTCGTAGTTGACTATATCGGTATCATGAAACCATCTAAGAGATCCAATAGTGTAGCCGCTCATAGTTTGTATACAATGGGTAAAGAAATTGCGGAACAGCTTCGTGACCTTGCAAAGGCTCGTGAAATTGCTGTGGTGACTGCTTCACAGATGAATCGTGATGGATATAGCAACAAAGAAGCTTCGATGCAACATGTTGCTGGTAGTGCTGGTCTCAATGATACTGCTGATTTCATGATGACTATCAACCAGCCACCCGAAATGAAACCATTTGCTCTATTTTCTCACAATATTCTGAAGAATCGATTTGGACCAAATACTATCAACAGTATCTCGAAAGTCGATTATAGTCATATGCGTGTTCGCACCGCAAGTGAAGATGATATGAGAGCATACTCAGAGGCACAATTATCTAGCGGTGGTGAAGTTGAGACATTTTCGCCTCGTAGTGATAAAGATGGGTCCGATCTTGCTCCATCTAAGAGACGAGATGATATTGAAGCCCAGCGTAAAAAGATGGAAGAATTAAGGGCACCAACTGTTAAGACTGGAAATGATGTTAATAAAGGATCGGAAGAAACTATATTAGTTAATACCGATAGTAGCAAACAGAATCATGGGGATTCTGGGAGTCCTTTTTAATGTCACTTAGTCTAAATTTTATAAATGAGATCAATACCATTCTAATGACGAAACGATCTGAAGATGATGTTGATCCGTTTACATTACACATGCCCGAACACAAGTTCAAGAAGAATGTGGAAAAATTCAATTATGCAATCACCATGGTTTATGAGAAATATAAAGAGCGTGATGTGAAATTGTATCATATCATTCTTTCATTACAAGAGTTCTTTGAAATGGATTTACTTGTACATCAATTGCTTAGTCCGAAACTGAGAAAGATTGTTAAAGCAGAAATGGAAGAAGCTTATCACATAAGACCTACTCAACGGAGAAAGAGTAATGCCCAGAAAGCAAGTGATACGACCGAGTGAACAGGACAAGAAAACCCAAGACACATACAACGAAGAACGACTTAAACACGAAGATGTTGGATCGGTTGATCTAGTTGCGTATGCTGGTGGGTCGATAAATAACCTTCCTGTCAAAAGCAAAGCATTCAATACATGGCTCGATGCACATCGAAGTAATAATCCGTTTATTGGAAAACATGTAACTGCTGCCCCTGAAGAATACACTGAAGAAGTTCGTCTTAATGATGATGAAACGCTTAGTCCAGAAGAGACTGAAGCATTTCTTAATAATGATGATATCGGTTTGCAGACATTCGATCCGAACTCTAAGTTTGGTGGAGAAGCTGAAGAATTGGGCGAAGCTCTTATTGGTGATGACAAACATGATGTTAGATTCATTGATATTACAATTGCTGAAAATATAACAAACAAACTTCTCGGTCGTCCTATTGAAGAGATCGAAAAAGAAGCTACTAAGGCAATGCAGTCTTATTATGGGGATGCTCATTACACAACTGATATTGATGTTTCTAAGATTATAGAAACGTCAACTGTGCGACTTATCGAGCAACAGAAAGCGGCTGGAGAACACCCAGAACAATTAAAACTTACTGGTTACAAAGAGTAATAATTTCCTATATATCGAAATTATTCCAAGATAAAAAAAAGTTATGTCGTACCGGAAAAAATGACGTATCTTTGTTTATGTCTTGGAAACAGGACATGAAAAAAACGAACAACTTATTGACTAAAAAGAGGTCGCTTAGACCAAGGAGTACAAAATGTCAGAAGATTTTCTTACCATAGATACCGAAGAAGCATCCGCAATTGATGCAAGAGCACAGGTCGAAGCCAGCGGTGGTCGTCAAATTGATCCCACTATGTGGAAACCCGGACTTGGTCGCAATGATGAACCTTACGAAGCAAAGGTTCGCCTACTCCCTCAAGGTGTTAATGGGGTGAAGAATAAGCTCCCCGCATCCGTATCTTATCAGATGCATTATCTGAAAGACAAGAAACACAAGATTTCCAAAAATGTCCCCTGTCGTAAGACCATTGGTGAAGATTGTCCTGTCTGTGAAGCAGCATGGGCCATTTGGAACGCTGGTAAAGACGCAGGTGGAGCACGTGGCGAAGCGTTGCAGAATCTTGCTAAGAGCCGTCTCCCTACTACCCGTCACGTAATCAACGTTCTCGTGCGTGAAGATTTGACCAATCCTGCAAACAATGGAAAGGTTCTTAAGTGGGATCACACTGACAACGTTAATGGCAATTTGATGGAACCTCTCCGTGATTCTACTGAAGAAGAAAACGGAAAGAATGCCACTCAGAAGCCAGCGAAGTCCTCGCTGAGAAAGTCGAAGGAAAAATTCACTCCTCATAGTCCACGCAATGGTCGTGATCGAATCGTTATCGTTGAAAAGAATCCTAAGACTGGCTATGCTACGTATGACGGTTCTTTCTGGGACGAAGATGGTCTTACCGACTTGGCCGCAACTACTGAAGAAATTATGGGTATTCTGGATCAGTGTCATGATCTAAGCGGTTATCGTGCAATTCCTAGTGCTGAAGAACTGATGGCTCAGTATAACGAATTCATCGCCCTCGTTGAGGCTAAGGAACGTGCTGCTGCTGTTAATGGTGTTGTTGCTGATCGTGCATCGAGTACTGGTAATGACGCAGCTCCTCCTAAGGTTAAGACTGCCAATGCTTCTTCTTACTTCGCAGCCAAGGAAGAAAACAATGCAGTTGCTGGTGATGCAGCCGAGGAAGATCCATTCGATATGAATGATGGTGCTCCTTCAGTTGGTGCTCAGGTTTTCGAAGAAGCCACAAACACCGATGATATTTCCGATTCTGATGATGACGATTTACCATTTTAATCATCAACAATGATATATTTTCTAAGGAGAGGAATTTTTTTCCTCTCCTTTTTTATTTATATCAAATGATGAAACACAATAAAAAACTATTGAATGCAATCAACGCAGAGCTGGATCACTACGATGGAATGGCAAAAGAATTGATCCGAATTGAAGGATTATCTCGAATCCGACGATATGGTAGACAATATTATCAGAATCACATACATGAATCAGATGGTTTATTTTCCGATTATACGAGAACTTTTGTATATTTAAAGTTCATGGAAGATACACTTAAAGATTTGAAACGTAATGGACTTTGATTCTGATTTTGACTATGACCGCATACCGGATTACATCCTTCATGATGCGGTCCATGAAACCCTTGGCGATAGAAATTTATCGGGTGGTGAACATGGTTCCCCATATAATTTCCGTTGTCCTATATGTGGTGACTCGAAAGATAATCCGCATAAGAAACGTGGGTTCGTTATGTATAAAAGAGGTTGGGGATATCAATGTCATAATGAGTGTGGTTCAATGAGTTTCATTCACTTTCTCAAAGAATATCATCGAGAAGTGTATCGCCGAGTTATTTTTCACGCCTTCGATAATTCAGCTAAGCGAGAATCGAAGTACCGTAAGAAACAAGAGGAATTGTCTCAAGCCGAAAAATCATTCAAGGGAAAAGAAGTATACCAGTTTAAGAAAGGTGAACTGATAGGTATATTAGAAGATCATCCAACATGCAAAATCGCACGTGATTATTGTATCAAACGTAAAATCCCTCAAAGGGTTTATCATAGATGGTTCGTCTGCTTACGAGATAAAAAATTTCTCGATCTTGATGCGAATGGTCATTATATATACAATGATCGTGGGTATCCTACTGGAAATGAATATGGAAATCGGCTCATTATTCCATATTATACTTACGGTGGTAATTGGGTACAATTCGATGCTCGTGATCTTGCACCGAAGTCAAATCTTCGTTATAGAAATCTTGAGGGTGCGGAACGTGAATTGTATAATGCTGATTTCATCAATGTAAACCAACCATTTTTCCTCTTTGAAGGATCTATCGATTCAACGTTCGTTCGTAATTCGGTTGCATTTGGTGGAACCAAGCATCTATTATCCTTTTTAAAGGAATATCCACACATTGCAGAACATGCATATAATGGAACTGTGATATGGGATAATGATGAACCCGGATATGATGAAATGCCGACTACGGTGAAGCTAGGGTTTAATTGGTTCGACTGGAGAACTATAAAACCGCTACCTGAATTTGAGTATTACATTGATGAAAATGGTGAGCGTAAACAACGTGTTATTAAAGACATGAATGATGCTGTTATGTTTACTGATGCATTTCGTACTGATTCTGATGGTTTTGTAGTTTTAGATGATCTAAAAAAATATATTAGGAAAGCAGATGGTGCAATGATATTGCTTACTATGATTTACGGAAATCGTGAGAAAATGCGACGAGAAAAAAATCGTAAGCGTAATGAGCAAATGAAATCAAACACAAAGAAAAAAGAAATCCGACCATACTTTTGAGGTAACAATGGCAGAGAAAAATAAAAAAGCAGATGAGATTCTGGTGAACCGTTCAGTTAACGTTGAACCCGGACTAATTTCTGGATTCGAAGGTGAAGATGACTCCTTCTATGAAGGAGATGGAATGATAGAAGACGGTGATTTCGATGATTGTGAATTTGATGACGAAGACCTCGGTGATGCTCTTGATTCTGCCATTGAAGAAGTTCAAGCTGAAAAGGATGCCAGAACTCAGGCAATGAAGGATAAGGCTTCGAAGAAACGTAAAGTTGTAAACGAAACCAAGAAGAAATTAGGTATTCGTAAAGGTAAACAGAGCAAATTCAATAGTAGAAGTCATTCATTCCTTGGTGAAAGTCAGAGTGACCGAGCTATTCATATCGTTCTTAACCAGCACCGCACTGAAATCTATAAGGATGGTGCCGATATCGCACCTCGTATTTTGATGGGTATCCCCGGATTCGGTAATACCAGTAAAAAGAATGCATTCGAACATCTGATTACGATACAAGAAAAAATCCGTGAGAATCGAGGTGATAATCCAGCTAATGCACCTAAATGGATAATCATCAGTAATGACACTTCTATCATCCTTGATAGAAATCTTATCAGTTATCTAGAAGAACTGAGACCGAATACACACGCTGCTGCACCATATGGATTCCAAGAAGTACGTGCATCTGGGCGTTGGTACGATATCGAGGGATTGCCAGCACATAACCTTCGTGGTTGTTATGTACAAGGTAGTATGTACAACAACGATTGGAATTTCATTGTGGGTGCTGAATACAACAGTCGTCCAAAGACTCGTGTAATGATTGGGCATGGTCCATTCATTGCGATTCGAGGTGAGACATTTATGCAGATTGATTTCAGCGGAATGGCAGAAAACTGCAAAAGTGGTTTCTTCCATTACATGGCAGATATCTCAATGGAATGTGCTTCTCGTGGGCTATTAGTTGCACAGGTAAAGGCTTTGTCATGGCAATATGACAATATTACATCACATCGAGATGAGGAAGATTTGCTGAACGATCAGTCGTATTTCACATCAAAGTGGCAGCGAATGCTACCAATCAGTATTTTCAGCTAATAACTAAAGGAGCAATGTCATTTACATGTCGCTCAGGCAAGTGGTGTTCTAAGTGTTAACGACCGAAGTAATCCATAGCTAGACAACATTGCTCCTTTTTTTATAAACTATAGAAAATACAGGGTATCTCTTATGAAATTAACCAATTTTGAAAACCTCAAAGACCTAACACAAGGTATTTCAGAAAACACACAGGGTGAACTGTCCACCCATCTTGGAAATAATGTATACTCCCCTCTGGATGATGGTCTTGGAATGTATAATAAAGCGGTTACTCGTTTCGATACATACCGAGATAATACTGTTTCTATGAACGAGGCCGTTGAATATGTATATGACATTAAGCCTATCTATGATCGACTTGATGTAATCAAAAACTATCTTCGGGCAAAGCTTAAGCAAGTTAACGAAAAAGAAAAGAAAGCAGAGGAAACATTCAAGCCAGATCATCGTGTTGATTCTGCACTCGGTTTTATGCGTGGTGTTGAGGGTGGTGATGACAGTGAATATCGATCCATCAAAGCTGCAATGAATGATGCCAAATTTCCTCCCCCGTTGAGCACCGATATCACTTTCAAAGATAAGGGCCAATTCTTGAATATCCTAAAACAACTATTCAAGAATGAAGATCCTGAAACCTTACAACATATCATTTCTAGTGCATCTGGATTCATTTCGACATTCGATATTGACAGTGTTCGAGAATTCATTGATAAAATTGATTCGGAAATTGATCGAGGTAAATTGTATTCGGGTGATCTTAATAATCATGATCGTGAAAAAGCTCTCCATTTGATTGTTGGTGATATGATGCGTTATATTTTACGCAATTTTGATAACACTGATGATAATGTTGACCTTGCAACCGATTATGAATCTGTTGTAAACTATGCAATCGAACAGTGGCTCCCTAAAGTTTCTGCGGCTCGGTCTACTAACGATTGGATACCAAAAGAAATGCACGAAGAATCGGATAAACCTCGTCTTGGGGAGATTCCTCAAATCAATGCAGGTGAAGTTCGTGAAGCACTTCTAGCTGAATTCGAGAAAGGTGGAGCTAACATTGATGTTCTACGCAATCTATATCTTGGTGAAGATGTGAAAGAAGAGAACAAACCCGCATTTGAGCGTCAAGGCAAATAATTTTTCTTCGTAATTTGACAAACATAAAACGATCTCTATATGAGGTCGTTTTTTGTTTCCCAAAAAATCAATTAATTTGGTATATTTATCTACATCTTAAGGAGTTTGTATGCCGACTGCGATTAATTTCTCTAAAGAATACGTTGAGATGCTTCAGAAACTATTGAAAGTATCTAAAGGTGCTAAGAAAGAGACCCTATTATTTTATCGTGATGAAAAGGATGATATGCCAAAAATATCTCTCATGGATTTGGGAGCACTTGTGCATATTAGCACCACCAAACAACATGCTAATTTCGATATAGAGGAATTCGGTGTCACTAAGTTGAGTGAGTTCATGGATTACGTATCCGCATTGGAATATCCCAAACACGGTGAGATCTATTTGAATGATGAAGTTTCTACTAAAGGTCGAAATTATTCATGTGTTGTACTTGCTGATGATTATACGAAGTATCGAATGATTGTTGCTGAAGCCACAGAGTTTGAAGCCCGTAAAGACAAGAAAGTTCCAATCGCACGTGACATTGACCCAATGCAACTTGTAGCGAAATTTATGGTGACTCAAGATGATCTGACTAAGTTGACTAATGACATCAAGTTGATGAAAGGATGTGAATTCTTTGGATTGACTGTGAATAATGATGTTTCATACTATATGAGAGGAACCGAACGTCAACAAGTTACTCGCAAAGTGGATGGGCTTAAAACCAAAATCTACAACAGTGAGATACTAGCATCTGATGGTATTGAAAAATTTAGGTTGTTCCCTGCTAGATTGTTCAATTTCATGTCTTATTTCAAGACCGATTTCGAAGTCGAAATTCGATATATGGAATCCAAGGATATCGTTGGATTCAAAGCATTCGGAAAATTGACCACTGCTGGTAAAGATGATATCGATGTATATCTGGGAGCCACTGAAAGTACGTCTCAGACTATGAACAACTACGATATTATCGAATAAAGCTGGAAAACTCGTTAATTATAAACTAATAGTAACTCTACATTTAGGTTACTGTTATGAAAATGAATAAAGACGATATGTTGGGTGCCCTTAAAGCTATGAAAGTAGATAATGGCCCCAAGAATACCGAATCATTCGCAAAAACTGACTTCCTTAAGAACATTGGTGGCTATATGCCTAAAGCCGATGGTAAAGGTCAGTACAAGGATGATTCCAGTAAGAAATTGAATTCGGATTTGGCTAAGCCCGAAAAAGAAATCAAGTTCGAAAGTAATTATGGCTGCAAACTTCAGCAGAGTGATATTAAGAATGTAAGCCAGAAATTTCTTGCTGAAAGTGCTATTCTTGAAAACAGCTCACCCAATGCATTCAGATTGGACTTGGGTAGTCTGGTTCTGGATAAAACTCATGCTAAGGTTGGATTGACACGTGCTGGTGAAAAAGTTCGTGTCGAATTGATGTATCCTAATGCAAATGATAAAATCACAGTGAAAATCACTGTAGATGGCGTTGAAGACAAAATTTATGAGTTGTCATTAGAAGATGAAGCCTATGTCGGTAATTTCGGATCTTCTATTCTCAAGGAAATTGATTCTATGATTAACGAAAAAGAAAGCATGGGTATCGGTGACTATGATGATGAGTACTACATTGGCAATAAGAGTGGTGGGTTAACTGGATTTGCTCCTAGTTGGGAAGCTGGTGGTAACGTTACCGAAGCTGCTGTTTCTCGTATGAAAGATTTGATGGCATTGGTCGAAGCGGATGACGAAGAGAAAGATAAGACGGCTACTCCTGATGTAGATGTAGAAGGTGAAGGTGAAGAGTTTGATGCGGGTGACGTTAATGCCGATGAGAATTTCTCGGAGTCTGATTTCTCACTTGACGATGCTGGCGATGTTAATATGGACGAATTCAATGACCTTGGAGCCAGTATGGGCGGCGGCGGTGCATTGGATCTCGGTGGTGGAAATGACTTCGGTGGTGGGGATGTAAATGCCGAAGAAGGCGACAGTGGCGTATCGGTGGAAGAAAATGTCAATTTCATGACATTCCGTGAGAAATCCGATTGGTTGAATTCAGCACTCGACTCCATGCAGAAACTTGTTGCTAAGAGTGTTGCTGATAAGATGCAGGACGGTGAAGGTGTTATCCTTACCTCCGATGAAATCCTTAATGGTTCCGTTGGTATCAAGAATGATAGCAATCCAGAAATCATCGAAAAGTTCTTGAAAGTATATCCTTCGCTTGATGAAATCGAACTCAAGGAAGAAGACTTGAATCGCATCGAAGAAAAACTTTCTCTTGATGATGGTCAGTTTGATGCATGGCTTCAGGCTGAACTTCCTGAGATGAGAGGCGATAAAGATGTCAGTGATACCCTCGACAACGATATGTTCGATGACTTCGAAGAAATGGGCGGTGAACAGCCTGATGAATTCGGTGGCCTCGGTGAGTTCGATGACTTCGTTGATGAAACCACTTCTGACGAAGGAGACATTGATAGTTTGTTTGCTGATATTGCAGCCGAACCTACCATTGATGAAGAAGAGGAAGAAGATACAGAGGCTCGTAAAGAAGCCGAGAATGAAGTGGGTGGAGAGGAATTGAACGAATTCCCTAACGTATAATCCACATTCACATTTTTATAGCAGGAGAGACAAGTTCTCTCCTTTTTTTATGCCAAAATATGTATATTTCATACCATTGAGGTATAAAATGAACGAAATTGAAGTATCAGAAGATGAAGTACAGGGATTCAATCCGATTGTCATGGTAGTGAGTCCATATAGCAATATTGCGAACCACCTAAAGTATTTTGCCTCCGCCATCAAGGATGAGTCCGAAGCCGATATGCACTACATCAACATTGATTGCTACAGTAAGGAAGTGAATGGTAGCAATCTACAAGTCATTCGACTGAGCAATGATACTGGAATGTGGACTGAACTCAATCCAGTTGATAAAGTTTCGGGTGCATTGCTTCCTGAGTCCGTATCGGTAAATCTATTTGATTTGTATAATGCGGTGGAAAACTGTCCAGATGAACTATTGAAGTTCTGGATCGATGAAGAAGATAACGAGTTGGTATTCAACTCGTTCCAGAATCCAGATAAAGACATTGATGAACTTGAAATTCGCTTCAAGATACTCAAGCGTGGATTCCCTACTCGTGCATTGTCTACTGAGCCACTGGACGATCAGAATAAGCTCGGTACGATCACTTTGAATGCAATCATGACCAGAATGATTACTGAAGAATTGAACGTTGAAAACAGCATCGATGGGATAAATATTGTGGTTCGTGATGGGAAGCTGCGATTCCAAGCATCTTATCATGGGTTCAATAGTGATATGCGAGTTAAGCAATTCGAGGACGAAGTATATCCCAATGACTTTAGCGTGTTCCTACCAATCACGGTATTCATTCAGATGGTGAGTACAGGGCACGTATATGATCTGAAAATTGACGTGTATGACAATGGTAGTATCATACTCAAGACAGATGCATATCAGTTCTATTACAAAGCTGAGTTGGGTCGTCCTGATTTGAAGTTGAGTATCGCTGATTCGACACGGTATCTGATTATTGATGCTAAGCTTATCGATGGCACCATGAAGTTGATGAATCGTTTGAATAAAGCCTCTCAGATCAACAATATGATGATCGAATATGTAAGTGATGGCGAAGCTGATCTATCATGTCAACTAGATGGTCGTTGGGGTATCTCGATTCGCACTGACTTGGCTATGCTGTCGAAAGAAACCGTTGTGATTGACGCTGACATTTTTCAGGAAATGGTAAGCGGGACGCAAGTTGATGCAATTCAGATGAATATTTTCAGTCCTAATGTAGTGTGCATGAAGCTGGAAAATGGGTTGATTGAGAAAGTCATGGAATACGATCATAAGGTATTCTCTGAATATCGAGAACAAAAATATCAAGAATGGAAGAAAAAGAATGATTAGAGTAGGATTTTCTGGGTTACCGTCCACTGGTAAAACAACTCTCACACAGGCTGTGAATCTGGCTCTTAAGCAGTCCAATGATTTCAGTAAGGTGGAATTGATATCTGAGTATGCTCGTTCATACATTAGAAAGTATGGCCCTACTCAAAGTATCTGGGAAGAATATCGCCTTGTTGATATTCAACAAGAGTGGGAAGATTTGATCGATCCTAGTAAGGTTGATGTTCTTTTGGCTGATAGTCCTATTCAATTGGCGTTCTTATATGCTACTGAATTAAATACCGGATCTCCGAAAGACCAAATGGTCATGTCTGATGTATTTAAGAAGATTTCTCGTATAACCGCCAGTAACCCATACGATATCATTTTCCATCTTCCTGAAGATGGTATTCCAGTGGTTATCGATGATGTCCGAGACGAGTGTGTAAAGGACAAGAAATGGCGTGTTGAAGCAGATGCATTCACCAAGTCTCTATTTAAGATGTTCCAACCTCGACAGTTCGAAATCATCGAGGTATCCGATCTTAACGCTAGAGTCCAATGGGTACTAAATAGTATTCGGAATTATACAGATAAAGGACCCTCACTTAGAGATTGTATCTAAGCAGGTTCCTCGGTTTCTTCTTTAACTTCAGATTCGACTTCAGGCTCCTCGGATGTTTCCGCAGGAGCCGTTTCTTCGACTGGCTCCAAATCTTCGAAATCATCTAGATTGATCTCAGCATCTCCGAAATCAACTTCCCCTGCTGGTTCTTCTAGTTCAGTTTCTAGTTCGGATTCTACTTCATTTGCTTCAGCATCGAGATCTTGTTCCATACTAGTCTCAATATCCTGTGCAAATTCTTCATTCTCTTCGGCTACCACATTTTCCTGAACTTCTTCAGATTTAGCCCCTATTGGGTTAATAACCTGTTCTTCGAAACGTCTAGCGATCTCTTGTGCAATGGAACCGTCTCGTGATCTGAGATGGCTGAATTTGTTGGGATCGAACATTCGTTCGTTATCTACCTCTCGTTCCATTTTTTTCCACAATGTTTCGAGTTCACGGTAGGTTTTTCCAGTCTTGTCGGCCAGTCTTTTAATATATGATGTG
>Ga0172381_10001054_pt1 | contig 33879 bp, 59 predicted proteins | sample Leawel6488metaG_FD_119754 | JGI IMG/M metagenome (GOLD analysis project Ga0172381, IMG submission 119754) | Leachate microbial communities from a municipal landfill in Southern Ontario, Canada - Leachate well 64-88 metaG | ecosystem: Engineered > Solid waste > Landfill > Unclassified | place... | reverse complement strand
GGAGAAGATTATGTTAAGTAAAAATTTAAAGAGAATAGCTAATCAAATTAAAATTGGTACAACTTTAAAAGAGTACATTAAGGATAATAATCTTAATCCAGAAGATGATGGTATGGGACTTGAATGGTGGGGGGAAGATTCAGTACTTATCAAAAGGTGGGAAAAAGACGATACTGTGCATGTTAAATTCAAAGCACCAAGTGGTGACTTTTTTTATCTCGTCGATGATTTAAAATCCCCTCATTCTTTTCTTACCAAAAAAGATAGTAAGAAACACACTGCAAGTATAACACCTGTAGAATTTCTTAATAATGAATTAGATGAATGTATGGAAATAGCATATAAAGAAGGGTATAGTGATTCAAATCGACCTTCATGGGAAGATTTTATTGATGAATGGGATTGGTTACAAAATGATGCAATATGGTGTGCTGATGAATTCAAAAATCATTTTGGTCGTTACCCAACAAAACAAGAATGGGTTGATTCAGGGTTTGGTAAAAGTCCAGACTATCATCTTGAAGATGAATCGTCTAAGCAATCAAAGAGACATACCGCAAATCAGGTTAAAAAATCATCTTCAAAAGATTTAAAAATTTTTGTGGGTAAAGGATCTGTTGGAGATTATGTAGAATACATAAAATATAAAAACAAGAAATTTTTTAGTCCCATTGACTACCATGAATGGTCAAATTATTTTGAAGTAAAAGATTCATATGTTGTAGCACTGACTGATATTTATTATGTAATACCAGAAAGTATAGATTCAGATTGGGGGAATGGACCTGGAAGAGCGGAATGGTATGAGAATGAATCTACTATCGCATCTGAATCTAGGGGTTCTTTAACAGGTGGTGACCATAGAGCACCTAGTAAAACTGTATGGGAAAATGGAATAAAAATTGCTCATAAAGGTGAAAAATTTGAGTATGTTATTGTCCCATCAAGATATAGAAGATGAAATTTCCACTTCATATCTTGAAACTGCTCTTTGGTCAAGTACAGACAGTGATGAAACTTCTATGGATGAATTAGCTAGTATCAATGACTTCTCAGATGAAGCAGTACGAGAAAGTAAAAAAGATATAAAGAATTTTCTAACTATGGCAAAAGAAAAGCTTGGTGATTAAGCTGTAAGTGAAATGAATCGTAGTAGTCTAGGTCATAACTTCTGGTTAACACGTAATGGTCATGGAGCTGGTTTTTGGGGCAGTGATGACTATACCAATGAAGTTGGCGATATCTTATCAAAGATAAGTGAGAAATTCGGTGAAGTTGATATTTATATTGGTGATGATGGTAAAGTAGAAATCTAATATTTATTCAAATCTGATAAAAACACTTCTGACAAATTTATTAATTTATTAATATTAATATTTATATTGTATATGTTACTTTATAAACTTTTAAAGGAGTGTTCAAATGAATGTTAATAAAATTGTAGACAGAGTTATTCGATCTTCACTTAAAAAAAGTGAAGTTGAGGATAAACGTAAAGATACTTCAAAACCTTGGGGTTTTGTCATTATGATTGATCATGCCCTTAGTGGTTGGGGTAAGGCCGCAGAAGGTCGTAGCTATTATGTAATTGCAGTTGATTCTCAAAAAGAAGCTGATGTTGTGATGGACTATGCTAAATCTCGATCTGAAATGAAAAATGTGCGTTTGCGTCATTATCTTCCAAAAATTTCAGATAGTGACCATATGTCTATTGTAGATAAAGACATAGCTACAGCATGGTTTTCTAATGTACAGTCTAGGAAACTTTCAAAAAAAGTTAAAGCTGTTAAATTTGAAGAACTTGATGATGATGCTAAAGAAAAAGCTCGTGAATGGTATCGTGACGGTGGTATGGATTATGAATGGTGGGATGGTGAAGAAGATTATTTCAAAGAAGAAGGTAAGAAAAAGGGTTTTGATATTGATACGATGTATTTCACTGGATTTTCCAGTCAGGGTGATGGGGCAAGCTGGGAAGGTCAAGTAGATTTGCTAGAATTCATTAAAGGTCACAATGCTGAATCACAATATCCAAAAATTATGCAATTTTATATTGAAATGGGTGGAGAAAATTATGAACCCCATGCTTTTAATATAACTGTATCAGGTAGGTACTCGCATTCTAACACAATGAGTATTAATTCTATTCGTGTATCATCAATTGATGGTTATGAAGGAACAGAAGATTGGTCCAATGAAGAAATTAATGCTTTTGATGAAACTTTAGAAAAAGAACTTACAGAAGTAGAAGAATGGGCATTAGAAGAAGCCCGTGCTTATGCTGATGAATATTATCGATCTCTTGAAAAAGTATACGATAGTCTTATGTCTGATGAATCTGTAGATGCGAATATTATGAATAATGGTTATGAATTTAATGAAGATGGTTCTATATTATAATTTCTCTTTACATATTCAAAAAACATTTGTATACCTTTATGAGTTGCCTGGATGTTGTAATTGGTAGACAAAACGGACTTAAAATCCGTTGGGGTTTATCCCCGTGAGGGTTCGATTCCCTCTCCAGGCACCAATACCTAAATATTTCTAATCATACCACAAAAAATTTAACCCTCATTTTAAAAATAATTTCAAAAATTGTATTCTCAATATAACTTTTTTATAGGAGATGAAATATGCCTAGTTACATTGAGATTAATGATGGTTTAAATCTGGTATATCAGACTATTAAATCAACTGCTCCCGTGATTCAACAGCGAAAAAAAGTAAACCACATCTGGATATATGATCGTTCTGGTTCTATGTATTCAGTACTCGGTGAACTCACAGAACAATTAATTAAATTATCAAAAGGCCTTCCAAAGGGAGATACCCTTTCTCTTGGATGGTTTTCTGGTGAAGGTGATTTTAACTTTGTCTTTAAAGGGTTTAAAATCACAGAAGATTCTGATTATGTAGCATTAGAAAAGAGTATTCATGCAAATAATACTACACGAGGTCTCACGTGTTTTTCTGAAATTTTGGCAGATACTTCAAAAGTCATTGAAGATCTCTCTGTGTTTTCAGATGTATTTTCTATGCACTTCTTTACAGATGGATATCCAGTAGTATCAAATCATCGTAAAGAAATTGAAAATATTTTTACAGCTATTAAGAATCTCAATGGGAAAATTCATACGGCCATGTTTGTTGGGTATGGGCATTATTATAATAAAGAACTCATGTCAGAAATGGCAGAGAAGTTAGGGGCAATGCTTATCCATAGTTCATTGGTTCCAGAATACTCTAATTCAATCACAAAGCTGCTTGAATTAACTGATAGTCAAGAACCACGGCAAGAGGTTGAGTCTCTTGTACAGAACCCGTTAGCAGCATATATGGTTACTGACCAGGGTGTGGTACTTTACTCTGCTGTTAACGGTAAATTATCTGTAGCTCCACCACGAGAAAAATCTGCTACATTATTTTATCTTTCAACTGAAAAACCAAATAAGAAAAGTTGGAAACGTGTTGAGATTGATAAAGTATCGTTTGCAGATAGTTCAGATACTATTGCAAAAGGTTTGTATGCAGCAGCACTAGTGCTCACACAACAAACTAAAACCGATTTAGCTCTGAGTGTAATTGGTAAGATTGGCGATAAGAAAGTTGTAGACCTACTCAACAATGCATTCACTATTGATGAGTATGGTGTTGCAGAAGCATTTATCAATACTAGTATTTCAGATGCTAAGACTCGATTTGAAAATGGTAGAGATCAACATTACCTTCCAAAGGATGATGCATTTTGTGCCTTTGATTTATTGGATATGCTTGTAAATGATTCTGAATCTGCATTTTATCCTTGTGGTAAAGAATTTCAATATGAACGCACAAGCCCTTCACCACATACCGATTCAAAATACCCAAGATTTGTAGCATCCAGTGATACAGCATGTGCTTTCAATACACTAGTATGGCATGCATCCAGATTAAATCTTAACGTACAAACTAATATACCAGGTGAAGTCACTGCTGTAAAAGTGAATGGTAAGAGTGCTTCAGATTTTGATTTACCAGAAGTTATCTCAGCTCATATTTTCCGTAATTATACATTTATTAAAGACGGTCTTATCCATGTGAAAAGGTTTTTTGTAAAGTCTTCAAAAGAAGTATATTTACGTTGTAAAAATGAAGGTTTAGTATTTGAAGATGGGTATGATGCTTCAGGTATTTATGGGTTGGATATTTCTAAATTACCCTCAATCAATCGTATGATTGCAAATGGTAGAACATCAGCTACAGAACTTAGTCGGAATGTATTTAAGGAACAATCTTTAAAAGCTCAGATAAAAGTTTTGAAATGGTTGAAATCAAGTACATTAGGTGATGTTGATTTTACTGAAACATCCTATACTGATGAACAATTGGAATTTTTAACTGAGCAAGGTATTAATGGTAAGAAAGGTAATATATACGATCCACCAACAGTATCAGTAGAATCTACTGATAAATATTTGGCAAAATCTTTTGAAATCAAAATTGATAAAATGAATAGTTTGCCAACAGTTGCAAAAGTTATGGAGAAAATTGCTGCTGGTAAATCCCTCACGCCTGTTGAATTATTGTTAGAAGAAGGAATTCATATTTATGAAGTGTTTAAGAAACAATTAAACTCATCTTCTAATAATGATCAGGATATCAGTATTTGGTTTGAGACAACAATCAAATTAAAGCAACAAAAAATGCTTGAAATACGAAGAAATATTCAACAAACTAAATTTGCGGTTATCTTAGGTAAGAAATGGTTTGATGAATTTAAATCTCGTGATGATACTGAGATTGAAGTTGATGGTCGTAAATTTACATTTGTTCTCAAAGAAGTTGAAGTTAAATACTGAAGTTTTCTTATTCCCGTCAATGATATTGAAATTCACATTATAAATTTCTTGACCTTTCGATAAAAATAACACACATTATTATCTATAATAACTCAGGTATACAAGGAGTAGTTTGCATGTATGTTATTCTAGAGGGTATTGATGGTAGTGGTACATCTACACAAATCAAATTGTTGAAAGAACAATTAGAAAAAAAGAATATTTCATGTGCTATAACTTGTGAACCTACTTATAGTGAAATAGGTTCATTGGTTCGTAAATATTTAAAAAAAGAAGATGCAAATGAGTATACTCATGCTCTATTGTTTGCAGCAGATCGTTTGGAACACGAACAATTTGTGAGTAAATTAGAGGAAGATTATAGCATAGTCATCAGTGATAGAGGTATAGGATCATCAATAGCATACCAATCTCAAACTTGTGGTATTGATTTCACACTTTCTATCAACCAACAAGCTCGAGGTCCAGATTTAGTCATACTGTTATCACTCCCTGTTGAAACAGCATTATCTCGTATTTCAGATAGAAAAGAATTTGATAGATTTGAAAAATCAGAGTTCCTTAAAAAAGTATCATTAGAATATGAATCATTATCTGAATTTTTAGATTGTGTTCATATTGTGAACTCTGATGCTGCAATTGAAGATGTTACAGATGAATGTATAAAAATTATTTTAAATAAATTCTTAGAATTACAGTGACTTTTTTAAGTCAGCATAAGCTGAATCAATATCGAAAGCATACCCATTAATCATATTACTTTTTTCTTTTATATGTGCTTCAATATCCATTAAACCATTAATAGCTTTATTTATGGTCTTGTTTAATTCTGATATTTTATCATTAAGGTCTTCCATAGCATATAACGACCAACCTAATGCATCAATTAAATTATAGATGTCATCACTTTGTTTTTTGGTAATGATCTCATTACTCTCGTCTGTGATATCTACAGAGTCCAAAATGGATTTGTATTCATCAAGAAATGATTTTGATTTCTTAAAACTAGAATAAGCAATATCTGTCATAACAGAATATGATACATCAATAGTTTCTTTTAAAATTTCAAAATTATTTATAAGGTCACTTTCTTTTGATTTTAATTTTTTTAAATTTGGTTCAATTATATCTCCATATGTTTCAAAATTATCTACAACATGTTTCAATTCTTTGTAATAAGTATCCATTAGAATCTCCTTTAGATGTTTCAAATCTTAACATATACTACAATATATAAGAAAATAATTTTAAATATAAAATTATTTTTTGTATAGTATTGTGGAGGTAAATATAAAATGGAAGAAAATAAATTGAAAGTTGTATATGAAACGTGGTTTGGTTCACATGCTTATGGCACAAACAGACCCGATAGCGATGAAGATTTCCGTGGAATCTGCATTGCTCCATTAGAAACATATTTTGGAGTACTCTCTAATTTTGAAGAGTTAGAGCAGAAAGTTCCTGATAGAGTTCTTTGGAATATTACAAAATTCATGAAAATGGCTATGAATAGTAATCCTTCAACATTTGAGATTTTATTCTGTGATGAAAATTCAATTATTAAAATGAATCCTTCAGGTGAAAAGTTAAGAAACCATCGAGATTTGTTTTTATCTAAACAAGTCTCAAAATCATATATGGGGTATGCGTTCAGTCAATTCAATCGATTAAAACGACATAAAGCTTGGTTAATAAACCCACCAAAGAATCAGCCTGAAAGGGCTGATTTTGGTTTACCAGAAAATAGAAAAGTTATTTCTGCTGATGAGCAAGGTGCATTTATTTATGTGCTTAATGCTATCTTAAAAGGTACTGTTGAAGAATTAAAACTCAGCGATTCAACTCTTGAAGAGTTAAAAAATGTTAACACTATCGGTCTATTGCAATCTGCAAATATAGTAGACCCTATGTATTGGAAACAAGTACAAGAAATTACAGGTGCTTCTGATAATTTCATTGACTATATGTCACGAGAACGGGCATATAAAAACTCTATGAGTCAGTGGACTTCTTATGTCGAATGGAGAACAAATAGAAATGGTAAGCGTGCAGAATTAGAGAAAAAATATGGATATGATACAAAATTTGCACAAAACCTTATTCGACTTATCCGTATGGGTGAAGAAATTCTTACTGGTAAAGGCGTTATTGTAAAACGACCAGATGCAGAAGACCTTAAAGCTATTGCACATGGTTCTATGTCATTTGAAGAATTGGAAGCTTATGTTATTGAAAAAGAACAAACATTGAAAAATTTAGAATTAACAACAACTCTTCCAAAGAGTATTCACAGAGTGAAATTAAATGAACTGTGTCAGGAAATTTTAAGTAATGAATTATACACTGATATTGCTGTTCATGCCCTACCATTATAGGATTACTACATGTCTAAAAAATTAACTCATTTAGAATCTGTTATTATCTTAACAGAAGCTGCAGATAATTTGAAAATAGACCGCAATATTTCATTTAAAGGTGAACATGGATTAGTTTTTAAAGAAGCTTTACAATTGGCATATGAACATGGTTTAAATACAGCTAAAGACACTAAAGATGGAGATGGAGATTAAGAATGGAAATGGAAGAGACACAGGGTAAAACTGCATGGATACTTTTTCATAGTGCCGATTTTGACGGTCATTGTTCTGGTGCTATTGTAAATAGTGCTATTAAAAAAATGCACCAAAAAATTGAATTGAAACCTATAAATTACGGTCAAAAAGTGCCTTCTAAAATTAAAGATGGTGACTTTGTATATATAGTTGATTTCTCATTCCCAATGGATGAGATGATAGCTTTAAATGAACGAGTAATGTTACTTTGGATAGATCATCATAAAAGTGCAATAGATGATTACCACAAGGAAATTTTAAATGAAGGTAAAACACCAATCAACGGTTATCTTATTGACGGTAAATCTGCATGTGAGCTAGCTTGGGAATATTTTTATGAATCAAAAATACCTTATGGTATCACACTTCTTGGTATATATGATACATGGAGAAAAGAAGAATCACCATTAGATTTCCCTCAAGATTTAAATTTTTGGGAAGATCAAGTTATTCCATTTCAATATGGTTTGAAATTAATTGAAGATACACGTCCTCATAAAAATATGGAGATATGGGAAAAAGTTTTTGAAAGTAGTCCTGATTTTATAAATGAAACTGTTAAATTAGGACGTACTCTGTTAAAGTATGATTATGTCCAAAACAGAATTTCATGTTCATCATATAGCTTCACTGCATTATTTGAAGGTTATACTGCCATAGTTATTAACCGTATTGGCGGCTCAATGTTATTTGATTCAGTATGGGATGAATCAAAATATGACATTATGATACCATATTCATATAATGGTAATCATTATAAATTTTCTCTCTACACTACAAACCCTAATATTGATGTAAGTGTATTAGCAAAAAGATATCAAGGTGGTGGCCATCGTGGTGCTGCAGGATTTGAATGGTATCGTGATGAAATGCCATTTATACAAATAGGAATGAAAAAAGGGGAATTGAATTGTGGATATATCAATGAAATGCACGATAAAAGATATGGTTTAAATGAAGACTGTTCAACTCATATATCTGGTTTCTGTTTAAATACAGAAACCAATAGATTTGATATTTTACATGAAAATGATGGGATAAATTTTCAATGTTCTGCTGCAAAATTTTTAAATGACATAGAAGAAGATGTCCATAATAAATTATGGGAGGTACCTGCAACTAATAAATTTTTATCTGATGATTATCAAGGAATTTACAAACATTATAAAGGAACATCATATAGAGTTATTGATTGTTCTTGGAATATTGAATATTTTAAATGGATGATAATATATATGTCATTAGATTATGACATAATTCAATTATTCTCCCGTCCTTACGAAGAATTTTTTGAAACTCTTATTATTGATGATAATAATGAAATATCACGTTTCAAAAAAATAAGTGATTGACAGATAAAACATAAAAACTTAAACAACACAAACAACACAAACATTTTTGTGTACCTTCGCATAGTATCAAATATTATATTATATTATTTTATTTAAATTTTCACATAATTTTTGTATTCTCCTATGTAGGAGATCAACATGTCGTGTGTTAAAATAATAAAAGAATTGAAACGATCAGGGTTTAAAGCCTACTTAGTAGGTGGTTGTGTGAGAGATATGATCCTTGGTGTTACACCAAAGGATTTTGATATTACTACAAATGCATTGCCAAAACAGGTTATGCGTTTGTTCCCTAAAGTTATCCCTACTGGGATTGAGTATGGAACCGTCACTGTTATGTTAGATAGTGAAGGTTTTGAAGTCACCACTTTTCGTGGCGATGGTACATATAGTGATGGTCGTCGTCCTGATGATGTGAATTTCATTCAGGACATTGAAGGTGATCTTTCTCGAAGAGATTTCACAATGAATGCTATTGCATTTGATCCCATTGAATGTTCATATGTCGATCCATTCAATGGTATTGATGATATTAAAAGTGGTGTCATTTGTGCTGTTGGAAATCCAAATGATCGATTCACCGAAGATGCTCTTAGAATCCTCAGAGCCGTCAGATTTTCATCTAGGTTGAATTTTCGTATCCATGAAGACACTTTGAGTGCTATGAAGACAAACGTGTCAAATTTGGCGAATGTGTCCCCTGAGCGTATTCGGGATGAGTTGATGAAAACTCTCATGTCAATTAATCCACAATTAGACTTGTTCATTGATACTGGGATATTCCAAATGGTTATTCCAGAACTGGTTGAACTCGTAGGATGTGGTCAAAACAGTTACCATCAGTTTGATGTGTGGGAACACACAAAAAGAACTGTACTCAATATTCATTTTTCTCATGAGATGGTTCGATTAGCAGCTCTTTTTCATGATATTGGTAAACCTCGTGTTAAAATGTTTGATGAAAACAGAAGTGAATATTCATTCATCGATCATGAAAAAGTATCAGCTGAAATGGCAGATGTGATTATGCGTCGTTTGAAATTTTCAAATGATGAAATTGATTTTGTAGTAAACATTGTCCGTAATCACATGCTTTTGTGTAATGCAGGATTTAAAAAACCTGCATTACGTCGTGCTATTCAAAAGATTGGGAAAGAAAATTTGGAAAACTTTTTCCAAATGCGTATTGCTGACATGAGTTCTAAAAATGATAATGAAATGTCTTTGAAAGACAAAGTTGATATTGACATTCTTCAAGAAATGGTTGAAGAATTAAAAGATTCTACACCTGCGACAATGCAGGATATTGCAATCACTGGTTTTGAAGTTATGAAAACACTTCAAATTAAATCTGGACCTCGAATTGGGAAAATTCTGCATATGGTAATGGAACATGTTATTGAACACCCAGAAGATAACAATAACGAAACTCTTATTGAACTTATCAAAAAATTTTAAATTGGAAATTAAATGATTACGAAAGTTAAAATTCTTAAAGAAATACGTACCTTTAAAAAAGATACTGTGTTTGATTTCACACGTAATAAAAAACCACAAAGAATAGTTCCTATTGTTGGGTTGAATGGTTGTGGTAAGACTACATTATTAGCTCTGATGTCTGCTCATTTAAATGCAGAAAAGGGTATGATAAATGATGAGATGGTTGATAGTGCTAATTATATTAAGATTACAAAACAAGGTGAATGTAAAACAAGATTTTATTCTTCAGAATATGATAAGAAACGAGGTTGTGGTACTTTTGATTATGATGACAAAGATTTGGATGTGAGTTATCATATAAGTGCCATGAGAATGTCACATGGTGAGGCAATTATATATGGTATTGGTAAACTTATAGAAGCAGTAAGAAAATGTAAATACAATACATTACTTCTTGATGAACCAGATCAATCTCTCTCAATTAGTAATGCATATTTACTGTCAAATGCATTAAAAGTTGAGACAGTTAAGTCTGATTTTCAAGTATTTATTTCAGTACATAATTCTATTATGATGGAAGAATTTAAGTATGTATTTGATTTAAAAGATAATATATGGAAACCAGCAGATCAAGTTATTGATTATATGAAACATTATTATGATAAAACATATAATCATGATACAGTATATCCAAAAGTATCAGTTTCAGATATGAAATGTCCAAAATGTAATGGTAGTCTTTTAGTACAACCATCCACAGAATTTTTAGTAGAGTCATCTACTATAAGTTGCAATGAATGTGATATTGAAATAACACCATTGGATTATGCTAAATATCACAAAAAGAAAAATAAAAGTAAATATCAATGTGCTCATTGTAAAGGACGTGGGTTTTTAGATATATGATAGTATTAGGATACTCAGAAGAAGAATTAAAAAAACTATCTGATAACAGCATTGATCTCATATTTACTTCACCACCTTATGCTGATAGAAGAAAGAATACATACGGTGGTATCCCAGAAAATAAATATTTGGAGTGGTTTAAACCCATTGCCATAGAATTGAAAAGAGTTTTAAAAAATACTGGGAGTTTTTTCATAAATATTAAACCACATGCTGATAATGGTGAGAGAAGTCTTTATGTATTTGAATTAGTTTTGATGTTGAAAAAAGAATTGGGATTTTCATTTGTGGAAGAATACTGTTGGACTAAACGTGCATTTCCAACTGGCACACATGGGCGGTTTAAAAATGGATTTGAGCCTGTGTACCATTTCATAAAAGGTGACTTAAAAGATATAACCTTTAATGCTCTCGCATGTGGTTCACCAATAAGTGAAGAAAATAAATCGAGATCATTTAGAAAAAATTGCAAAATACCCACAAATGGGAGTGGTATGATTGTTGATAGAGACAATTTTAAATCAATTGAAATTGCTCGTCCTTCAAATGTCATTAATGCTCATAATGTTACAAATCAATTCACATCAAAAATGGAACATAGTGCGGTATTTCCAGAGAAATTAGTAGAATTTTTTGTTAAATCATTCAGTAACGAAAACGATTTAATATTAGACCCATTTGCAGGCAGTGGTACGGTAGGAGTTGTTTGTGAATATCTTAATAGAAAATATATCCTTATTGATAAAGAAGAAAGTAATTTCAATTTAATGCATATGAGAATTAAAGAAAAGAAATTAGAGATAGAGAATCATTTAAAAAATGGAATGTTATTCTTGTAACTAAAAAATAGGATATTTCAATGATTGAAAAAGAATGTGGTAGTTTTTGTTTGATATGCGATGAATGTGGTTTTGAAGAAACAGAAACATTTGATACTTTTTATGATGCAGTTAATTTTAAAAAAGAACCAAATTCTGGGTGGGTATCAAAACGTATCGATGGTGATTGGATGGACTTATGTTCTGATTGCGCTGATGAATACTAGTTACCACCAAATCCAACGGTCATTAGGGTCTTGCCAATATTGTATTGGTATAACAATCATTTGACCTGCAGCTCGTCGTGCTTCAATTTCAAAATAATTATCATAGTATGAATGTTGCATTGTAAATAATCGTAAATATATAGAATGCCCAAAATATAATAGAAAGAAAAATAACCAATATTTACAGTATTGGTCAATATGCTCCATCTCATGGAGAACAGTGCGTTCTTGAGTGCTTTTATTGGATGCTGATAAGTGACACACAATAGATAGAGGTATTGCATGACCATTATATAATTCCCAATAATGACGCATAAACCCTAACATGTGGTCATCACGCACTTCAAATATAGGTATACCAAAACCTGCAAAACCTGCAAATTTAAATTGTCTGAGTAATATGAATGGTATAATATAGAAAATATAAAACAGTAAAATGATAGGTGACCAAGTTATAATTCCCCATATATGCAGTAAATTCCTCTTCATGACATACCCCTATATGATTTAGATATTATTGATGTTATCATTTGGTTTGAAACAATGGGTATACTTATTTTCTCGTCAAATCCCCAAATCTCAATACTGTCAATACCCCAAGAACCCGATGGAATATCACCTTTGAAATCTCCTGTGGGTTCTAAATATGCAAGAGTTGTATGAGGGTGATAATCAGGAAAAGAATGGCTAAATGGGATATTCTTTTCTGTAAGTAAATTTTTTAATGTGGTATGTATCTCTTCAAGACAAGACCCAAATACATCTAATTTTACAACACGTTTACCATCAGATGATTCTGATGGTTCAAAATATGTCACCTTATCATCAAGGGTAAGGTGAGTAGAGCTGTTGATAATCGCAGACTCCATTACAGCATCAAGAAATGAACCTATATATTTTTTTGGTAAATCACCAATATATAGAATTGTGATATGTGCATCATCAATATCTTTTGGGTATTGGCTTGCTATATTAGATGCAACAGGAGCTACAACACAAACATGTGTGCCATCTAAATATTTTTCTTCTCTGGAAAGTATGTTGATGGCATACTTAATGAGTTTTCTTATATAGGTCATTTATCGTAATCCTTTAGACTAAATCCCAAAAATTATCCTCTATGAATTCAGCGAGTTCAGTGTCTAGTTCTATTTGATTAGAGATAACATCGTAAAATTCATTTACTATTTCCACACCGTCATCTGATATTGCATCATTAACATTTAAAACAGTGTTTTTCATTACACTTCCCAAATGTATGTATTCCCTTGGATAAAGATATAATCTTTCATAAGATTTTTAAATGCTTTTTGTAGATTACCCTTACCATAAAGGTTTGTCCAAGACGAACTAGATAAAATTCTATCTATTTCTTTTTTGTCAGCTTTATGGTTATAATGATCAAATAAATCTCTGATTGCATTTTCAGCATCTTCGATAGTTTTCTTACTGACACGCTGCATTACTCTACTTACAATATCCATTTTTTACCTCCTGTAAAAGTATTCATAATTTGTGTATAATAAAAGATTATTGTCAAGGAGAATTAAATGCACATAGAACAATCAGAAATAGACCGACTATCTAAATGGAACTTCAAGAAATTAATAACACTTTTAAGTGACCCCACACTTGACTCCGATACCCTTGCATATGCAGCAGAAGTAGCTGGAAACAATATAGCAAGTAACATTATCAGAAGTCCATTAGAGAAGCTTTTAAATCATAAAGACTCTATAGTGAGAGAGGGTGCTATTTTTGGTTTATCAAAACATCTCACTCCACAATTAAAAAAAAGAATCCAGTTTATGTCTTTACACGATGAAAATAATGATGTAAGAAGTGCTGCATTAGATATTTTGGAGGATTAAACCAATACAGTATACCTGCAATTATCACTAAAATACAGTTTGCTCATTCCCTGATTCTAATTCAGAAATTGCTTTATTAATACTTTTAACAATTTCATTTTTAAAATCATCAAAATCATCAAATTTCACAGTATCTTTCCAATCTATGTTTTTTTCTGCACGTTGTGCATAAATTTCATATTCCGAATCCGAAGGGTACAAATGAACACCTATGAATGCTTCGTCATTTTCATCATTAAACCAAATAACATATTCAATGTTATTCATTTTAGAATTTGAATCCCAATGTTTTTTATAATACTTATCTAAAGTATTTTCTAACTGTTCTTTGGAAAAGTCTTTTAAAATTTCAATATTTAATTCTGTGTCAACTTCAATAGTGACAAATTTCATAGCATATTTATTTTTAGAGATGATATCATATGCATCTTTAGCAGATAAAGTCCATGCACCACCATCAAAAGTAGCTTGTTCTTGAGCTTTATCATATGCTTTTTCGTGAGCATCTTCATCGCTCATATCTTCCTTTATAAATTCTTGAAAGAATTCTTCTTCTAATTCTTTCATATAATTTTGAATCATGTCAGATTCTTCTAATATCTCATATGCACTCTCTAGTGCGCTAGATTCATTCCCCACATTGTCAATGAAAATTGCACCACCTGGTGTATAACTACTGCCATCATGCACAATAGCAACATATACTTTTTCATTTGGGTCTTGTATCCATAAAGACCCTTCACCAGCTATAATTACAACTCCATTAAGCATTCTCTCAAATTCAGATTTTGCATCTGCTTTTTTTAACCATAGATTAGAGTATGTACGCATTCATTTCTCCTAGTTTAAGAAATCACCACTATTTTCGTATATCACATCATGTGGTATTCGTTTCGTTCTATGCTGTAATTCAGGTTCTATTGCATTATATTTATATGGATCAATGAAATACCCTTCTTGGTCTTTCACTATCTCACTTGATATTTTACGCAACTGTTTTACAATATCCATATGCGTCACCTCTGTACTATAATACAATTAATAAAATATTAATTGTATTATAGTATAATGGAGGAATTTTAGTATGGTTACTATAAAAGATGTTATAAGTTCTATTTATGATGCTCAGAAAAATTGGTCAGATTGGAATTGGTCTACATCATTTACCGATTTAGATGGTGAGGTTTTTTATGTTAATGGAGATGCTAACATAGATAAAAAACTTCCATCTGATATAAAAAAGCAAGCTTTGGAATATTCCAAAGCTGTAAATGATACTGTTTCTATTGTGCATAAACTTGGTGATAAAGCTGTAAAAGATCTTGAAAAGAAAAATGTACATAAGGCCTTATTAGAATTAGAAGAGGCTTCTTCTGTAGAGTCATCATGGGGTTCCGATCCTGTATGGAGTATTCCAAGGAAAAATTTAGAAAAACTTATTGATGAAACATTACTTTTACTTGATGATTATATGGATGTCATCAATGTTGACGTAGATAAAAATAATCAAATTGTGTATTCTGTAAATGGTGGGATGTTACATTTAAAGGTAAATAAAAAAAAATTAAAAATAGGATTGTTGAATTTAGTTGACAAATTAAGAGATAAAACGATAACTTCTATTGAAGAGTTCAAAAAAGAATTTAAACTGTGAGTTTGTATCATGGATGTAAGAAAATACGAATTGACCTGTATAAATTGTAAGCATTTCCCATGTTTTGAACATGATAAACAAGCCATACATACTGGTCAATTATCTATGAATTACAACATTATTCATAATAGAGAATTCCCATGCACCACTTTTAAAAGTGGTAAATTTTGGGAACCTAATGAAATGCTTGCAGAAATTTTAAAATCTCGGAGAGAAAAATGAAAAAAATAATGATATTTTATGGTGATCAAACAAAACCAGATGTATATGATACTTCATCTGAAGAATTAGAAATGAAAGCATTTTGTGAGATTTTTGAGTATATGGATTTTAACACTGAGTATGCTATTTATAATGTACCATCTTTTCCAGATGATAATTTACTGGAAAAAAGAGCATGGAAATTATATCAAATAGCAAAAGATATAACTCAACCAAAACGTATGAAAGCTATTCAGGAATTTCTAAAATATAGAAGTTCTACCAACCCTAATGAAAAACTTGAAGAACATCAGGTGAAACAATGACATTTTCAAAAGTAGCACAAGGATTAAAAAAATTAGCTATGGAAATACAAGACTCTTTCAGACTTGATAGAGCTTTAGATTCTGCTGAAATAATGTTAAAACAATTAAGTAATGTCCCAAATAGTCCTGTGGAAGTTATGCCAGGAGTACAATTTATATTTTCAGGTAACAATCCAAATAAACCACCTACGTCAGTATTAGTTAAACACCCAGAAGGTGAATTTCTATATCATCCAGATTTAGATGAATGGGAAGAACTTCGTTATGTATGAAGTGCAACATAGTAGTGAATCAATATTAATTGGTGTGCGCCATACAGGTGATATTGATATTTTACTTACAAATATCACAGAAGATAAAGCTAAAGAAGAGATAAAAAAGTTTAAAAAACCTATTTATCATAAATTTTTAATCATAAATGAAATCCCACACAATACTAATAAATCATAATAAAGTATGAAAATAGTACTTGATTTTTAATAATCAATTATTATAATTAGATATATATACTGAAGTATAATACTTTTGTATATTATTGAGGTGTTTCATGACACTAGAAGAAAAAGTATACCAAGAATTTCTAAAATTGGCAGAAAAAAAACAAGGGTTTTTTTGTACGAATCAATTTCTTATACAAGAATTGATTCGTCAAGGTTATTCTGCACCTTATGATGACCTTAAAAAAGTTGCAGATAGAATCTACAATAAACTCGAAACTCATCCAATGATTTCACGAGCTTTGGACGGTACATTAGAAATTTTCAATTAGCCTATTTTTGTGTATACTCTATTAGAAACTTTTTAAGGGTATAACATTGAAAAATAATTATAAGATTTATTCATCAGGTATCATTTAAAGCTGTAATAATGTCTATTAAATAATGTAATCATGAAAGGAATATAAAATGAAAAACATAGCTGGTGAATTAGGTATTTTAGCTACAAAACAAGTGATTGAGGAATTATTATTAGCTAAGATCACAAATATAGTAAAAGAAGAAGAAGATGAGTCAGAAGTAAATTCAAGCGTGTATGGGATAATAGAGATAGGTGGTGTTACTGTCACATTTAAACGTGCATGGTATTATTGGGTGGTTAAATCATCAAAGCCGCTTTTGGAAAAAACAGCTAATGAACTTAATGTTCTTCATAAAGAAGTAGTGCGGGTTAGTGGTTTTGCAGGTGGTTACGATATTAACATGGAAAAAAATAAAATTGGGTATCCAGATAATTGGCATGTGGATACCCAAAAAGGACTAGAAGCATTAGTACAAGCTATTTACCATGACTTCCTACCAGAAACCTATAGAAAATTATTTGATGCGTCTAATATAAAAGTCACGGATAATTTAGCATCTAAATTATATGAATTCAATATTGTTCAAAAATGTAAATATAAAGAAATCATACATTCATTTGAAATAGAGTCGCCGTGTACTGACCTACCAATGTATCCTTGTATTGGACGTATAAGATGCACTTATTCAGATAATGGAGATACGATACAAGTGTTACCTAAATGTTTCCCATCACCACGATACAAAGGCATGCATTTTTATGATGTTTTAATCCAATTATTTTCTACATATTTTCAATATGTAGAAAAAGTTTCTGAGTTAGATTCTGCCAATCAAATTTAATTTTGCATTTATTATATCTTCTATATGTAATATGGAGGATAAATATGTTTATTTTTATTCTATTTTCAATAGTTTTGTTACCACCAACATATGTGTTATGGGTTTATCTGCATGAAATATCTCATATATTAGCAGCTCATTGTATTGTAGGTGTAAAATCTTATTCAATAAAAATGATACCAGAAATAATAAATGGAATGATATATTTTGGTTCAGTAAAATATGTTACCTATAGAGAACCATCCAATACACAATCTGGATACATTCAGTTAGCTCCTAGAATTTTTGATATAGCATCGGCAATTTTACTACCTCTAACTTTCACAGTTCTTAATGTTTATATTAAAACTGCATTAATAATTGTCTTAGGTGCTGGATTAGTAGATTTATTTGTAGGTTCTATTGGGTACTCTGACATTTCAGATTTAAAACAAGCATCTATTAATTTAAATATATCCCCATGGGTATTTAGAATAATAGGTTTTACAATAATGCTAATGTCAATATCATTATTTTTACTTGGGTATCATCTTTAAATAGTCTTCTATTTTATTTAATGCTTTTGGTACCATAGATTTAAGACTTGATAATGTTTTAGGTTTTAATTCAAATTTATCTAGTATGCGATGTTTCTGAATATGTCCATAAATAGAATGATGATTACTTTCATGTCCAAAAACTTCTTTTTGTTCCCATTGAGGTACCATATATACCCATATTTGCCAACCACGGTGATTCTCATATATCCATGGTTCTCCATGTACATACCAATTATTACTGTGTGGTCTTGCAGTTTTGAATCCTAATGATTTAAGTTTATCTGCAAACTCAAACCATATATCATCAAAATCATCTTCTTCATTTGAATATCTTAACCATAAACTATTCATTGTTATCACCTCATTATAATGTTGATATAAAAAATATATTTAAAATTACAAATAATTTTGTGGGGGTGTACAATGGTATATCAAAATCAAATAAAAAATTGGTTTAAAGCTATTATTAAAGACCACGGTGGTTTTCAAACAGTGTCTGTTGTTTTACAACAGACAGAAGAATCTTTAATGGCTATTACATTAGGTATAAAACCATTGACATTGAAGAGTTTCTTTGTGGTGTGTAAGAAGTTAGATTTGAATATTAAAGAAGAGTTAAAGAAAATTATAGGGTCTCTTTGAGAGAATGTGACATTTTGAATGTCAAAGCTTTTGAGGCCTTAACTTTAACTGGTTCACCAGTCTTAGGATTACGTGCAATACGTGCAGCACGTGTCTTCAAGTTAAATGTACCAAACCCTTGAACTGTGAATTTACCATCAGCTTTAATAGATGCAAGCAATGTATCAAAAAACATTTCATACATTTTCTGAGCTTCCACCTTAGTTGTTCCGAGGTTTGTTGCAATCTGTGCTACAAATTCAGTCTTACTCATTACATACTCCTACAGTTGTTTTACATAAGGTAACTATTACCTTTAAAGATTAGTACATACTACAAAAAAAATATAAAGTCTATTGTTTTTTATAAGGGAAAAGAAAATATGACGTTATTGATTATCAAATATGTAACCAATAATTTTTGAAGAGATTTGTTTTGGATCTATATGCAATGCTCTTAAATCTTCATCTATATCATCATTAACAGTTAAATTTATATATGTGTCACTTATGACATTAATATTTACTGTATACGGTTTATTGTATTTGATGTACATCACTAGACCATTTAAATCTGACCCTTTACCTGTAACTTCAAAACCATTCTTTTTAAGAAGTGATTCAATTTCATCAGCAATAGTCATCCATGCCGATTCAATAGTAGATTGGATTGAACTAGAAGATTTTTTATTTACAGATAGTTTTTCAATTTTTTTACTACCAAATTTACGCATAGAACCATCAGAGAGGAAAAATGTAATTGCAAATTCATCCCATTCATTTATCAAAAGTGCGTCTGCTATTGCATCTTCTCTTTCTGTATATGGTCCTTCGACAAGATCATTTGTTAAAGGAAGTACAATATACCATCCTTGTCCTTTAAAATTTTTTAAACTCATTTGAAAATCCTTTTAAAAATTGTATACTAGTAGTACTGATATATAGTCAGTATTAAAGAATTATAAAAATAAAAATAGAGAGGTATGATAAATTAATGAATTTTCGTGGATTTTCTAATAAGGTAAATTATGAATTTCACATATGAAATGGATATGGATATTGTAAAACTTTTATCTAAATCTACAACAATCACACCAATGTCTATGGCTAGTATATTTAAAAAGAAAGAATTAACTAAAGAAGTAAAAGAGTATATATTAGGAATACTTATTGAAAATATATACAAAAGAACTTCATCAAGTGATCCAAAATTTTTAAAATATATCCACAAGTTATCTTACGAGTTCATATGTGATAATGGTGATATATTTTTTGACAGAGTAAAAAAATCCTTTAACCCTTTAGATTATGATTGTGTGTTTGAATCTGATACTAAGTTAGATTGTGATCATAAACTTATAAATACCATTTGTGATGATATTTTAGATTCAGTTTCTAAAGTCACTATTGACGATATCATGTTTTTACCAATAACAGCATTTAGTGACAAAGATAAAGAAATTATAATAGAATCTATTAAAAATAAAATTATTGATATTAAAATCACAGATGATAATAAGGTATCTGTTAAATTTAACAATAAAACATATAGTTATAAATTTAAAGACCAAATTTATAGTATAGAATTTTTATTGATTTCTGACTTTTCATATATGTCAGCGGATTTAGAAGATTTATAAAATTAAGATGGTAAAAGAGCTGCTAGTTCTGTAATATTTACATTACCCGTATAAGTTTTTGTAAGTTTATTCCCTTCAAAAAGAAAAAGTGATGGGACACTCATCACACTATATTTAGATGCTGATTTTATACCATCTGGTGTCGAAACATCTTTTTTTATCACATTTATTTTTGGATTTGATAAACCATCAATAAAAGCCGTTACACTTTTACATTGACTACAATGTGGTCCACTGAAGTAAAGTAAGTTAGTTTTATTAGGGATCAGTTTCATTGGGTACCTCGGTTAGTTGTTATACACAATATAATATCACAAGCTATAAACATACTATTCATATTACTCGAAAAAATTTAAAATTTTAAGATGTGTTCTTTAAAATTACCCTCGTCTTTTGTATATCTTTAGTGAGGTGAACGTATGAACTATTCAGATAAACTATATATAAAAGAGTTATCCCAACCAAAATCAACTCTCCAACAAAGAGTTGATTTTCTAATAAAATGTGCTTTGAAAAACACATTACCCATGAAAATGAATCAAATAATCCACACATTTGGTGTGGATATTATTGGTAATGATCGCTATTCGTATGAAGAAGTTATTGACCATACGGATATTATGAAATTTCTTGAAATGGCATATTCTGAATTCGGTATGCCAATTACTCCAAATGAGCTTAGTTTCAGAACCACACTTATGTACCATCTTTCTGCACATATCTCATCTCCATATGAATACGAAGTCGAGGATAATCTTGCCGAGGCATTGCAAGAAACAGAATTAAGAGGTCTTACTACAGATGACCTTAAATTACCCTATGACTCGATACATATTAAAGTTCCAAAATCATTGAATTTTAAAGTGTATAATACTGAATCTGGGTGGCATGATTTGGAATCATTGTATATAGTAGAAGACCCATTATATACAATGGATAATACAATTATCAGAGCATGGAGATTTTTACTTATAGGTTCTGTAAAAGGTTATGTGAAATTAAAAAATGGTGATGAATATGCTGATGATGCTGTATCTTTTTTTAGAGTTCCTTTAAAATCAGGTATGTCTGTTGATGAAGCTATGAACACACTTGATTATCATATTGAAGAAAATAATAATATGCATAATATGAAAATTGTTTGGAAAGATCCATTTAAATGGGTTATGAATGCAGTCATGTATGCTACGAATGTGGATTGTGGTAAAGTAATGTTAAATAAAGAAGCTATGCGATTGAAAAATCGCATGTTTAAAATCACTCCTAAAAGTAAGAATTATGCCCGACTAAAAGAAAGATATAAGAAAATATGTAGGAATACTTGTATTATGTTAGGTAAGGATTTCAAAGAAAAAGATACTGAAATACAACATCGTACTATGACAGTGAGATCAAAAGTACCTGGACATTGGAGACGAGTAGTTCATGGTAAAGAACGATTAGAACGCACATGGAAATGGATTAATTCATATTGGAAAGGTCCACAAGATGGTCTATTTGATAATAGACCACATAGAATTGTTTAAAACAATAACTTTATATTCTATATCAATAGGAGAATAAAATGTCTAATGTAATGAAACACTTAACAGCCTATTTAAAGGCTGTAGATCAACTTCAAAATGATGCTTTATCACTTTCCACGTGTACTCTTCCAAAAGTGAAGAAATTTTTGGATAATTTGGAAGTGTCAAATGAAAATTTAATAAAAGCAACAAATGAGAATTTACCTGAAATTCTCAAAGCTTTAACAGAAAAATAGGAGATTATAATGGAAAAAAGAAAAGAAGAAGTTAATATTCCTGTTGAAGAACAGATTGAAGTGATTAATAATTATATCTCTCAATACAATATTTCTATTGATAATAAAAACAAACTTAAACAAGATTTAGTTAAAGAACATTATAATTCAATTGCACCTATTGATGCTGAAATCAAATCATTAAAAAATGAGTTGACTACTGTGACTTATAAGAAAAGAGAAATTATTTCTAATTTAATATTAGAAAACATAGATTTTCTAATATTGATCAGTTCTCCATGTTGTTGTGATGGAAATTCATATCGACCATGTACTCGATGTATTCTTAACACAGCAAAAAGAAATAACTATCTTGACACATCATACATATTTGAAATATCTCTCACAGATGAGATCGATGAGTTATTGTAACAAAAATCTATCAGGAGAACATTATGTTTGGACATTGTGAACATTGTAAAACCAATAAAGAAGTAAATAAACATGTAGAACTGGAACGATGGTTCTGTCGTGATTGTATGAGTTTGTACCAATCAGATATGGATATGGCATTCACATTATACCGAGGGGAAAATTCACCTGCTATTGGTGAATATTATTTCACAAATAATATTGAAGCTATGCATTATCTTGAACATTTCTACAATATGAAAATCCAAGATATCATTGTCAATGGAAACAGTTTTGAGCATTCATCCGGTGATAAAAGTATGATCTTTAGAAAGAAATTCATATCAAGATATGAATTTCTATATTGATTTGTGCATATTTTCTTGTATAAACTTCGACCATTTTTTTATGAACTCTTTTGCACCTTCATGAGATAATGAACGCACATAATACATACAGATAAGAAAAAACTCATCATTTACTTTTAAATGCCCATATAACTTTTTTGCTTTTTCAAGTATATCGTTACGAGTCATATTTAATTTATCTGGTATATCATCTGGGTGAATCCATTCAACATTATCCACAGGTATATCTTCAATAATAGATTCTACCAATACAATCTCAGGTTCTTTTATATCCATTTCAAAAAAATTCATTTTAAACTCCGTAAGCTATATTACAATAAAAAATAAATTTTAAAACTACAATTAAATTTTGTATACATCTATGTGGATATTATTATGAGAAAGGGATTTACATGTTGACATACAGTTATGGTGCAAAAGCACCTATAATGAATGCAGAACTTGTCAATGAACAAATGTGGAAATCTCACAGGTATTATAATAAATTAGTGTCTTTGGAAAAAGACCGTCGTACCTGTGCTAATCTTCTTGAAAAAGAAGATGTAGAAGGTAGAAGTATTTTATATGCTCGTGCTAATGAATTAGAACGGGCATATCGATCTACATGTGGCGTTTTTTGGGGCACCTACTTAATTATTGAGGATGCAGTAAAAAAAGGAAAATCAACTCCCAGTGGTCCTCAGTTCAAACGTTGGGATAATCAAGGTACGGTTGCTATCCAAATACAGGGTGGTGTCCATGCTTCTGATTTATCACTTGGTAAGACTCGATTTAAACTTGAAGGTGAAGGTAAGCATCGAATATTATGGTTGCGGATAGAGTCAGATAAACGTAACCCAATATGGGCTAAGTTTCCTATCATCTGGCATAGAGATTTACCAGATGATGCTGTGATCAAATGGATTCGAGTACACCGACATAAAATTGGTACCCACTATAAATGGAAAGCTCAATTTATTATAGAGACAAATATTAAAAAATCTTCACCAACTAAAGATAAAGTAGGCATTGATTTGGGCTGGCGAGTACGACCAGATGGGTTTCGTGTAGCCTATTGGTTTGATGGTGAAAATAGTGGTGAGTTAATTATCCCTAAAAATTTAATTGATAGATGGAAGAAGACAGAAGACCTCCGGTCAATACGTGATATGCATTTTAATCAGATCAAAAATGTATTATGTGTTGCTCGTAAAGAACGTATTTTACCAGAATGGTTTATGTCATATACAGAACATATATATGCATGGCGTTCTACCACAAAAATGTCAACATTAGCATTTAAATGGAGAAATGCAAGATTCACTAATGATGAAGAATTATATGACCAAATTGAAACTTGGAGGAAAAAAGATAAGCATTTGTACGATTGGGAATGCCATCAACGAGAAAATGTATTACTTTCTCGAAGGGAAATTTATAGATTATTTGCAATAAAAATGTGTGAATATAAACATATTCACATTGAAGATATGGATATGCGAGATTTTACTGAGTTACCAGGTAAAGATGACAAACCAGATACATATGTGGAAAAAGCAGCAAGACCTAATCGGTTTAAATCAGCACTTTCAGAATTACGCAGTGAACTCACCACAGCAGCAAAAGCACATGGGTCAATAATTGTTAAAGTTGCATCTGAATATACCACAATGGAATGTGCTGAATGTGGTCACATAGAAGAATTTGATGCTGCAAAAAGTATTTGGAATACATGCCCTAAATGTAAAAATACATGGGACCAGGATGAAAATGCTGCAAAAAATATTTTTCGAGCACTTGAGTGCTTAAAAAAAGATAAGAAAAAAATATCTACTAAATTAACAGCTTCTGAACGTAGAGCGAAGGCATTGATCAAAAGAAAAGAAACCTCTCGAAAAAGAAAGGAAAAGAATAAATAAACCAGTATAATATAATTGGGTCGTAACAATGCCTGCACGGAGGCTTAGTATCTGTGACTTCTTGATCTTCTCCATTGATATGTAATTTGCCCGTAGTAACAATGCCTGCACGGAGGCTTAGTATCTGTGACCTCTAAGTCTGTCACGACCCACTTTTTGGCCGAAGTGGTAACAATGCCTGCACGGAGGCTTAGTATCTGTGACTATTCTTACTTATTTGCGTCGTAACAATGCCTGCACGGTAACAATGCCTGCACGGAGGCTTAGTATCTGTGACCCCCCCGTTATCATTAACGTCACGGCATATAGGGTCGTAACAATGCCTGCACGGAGGCTTAGTTTCTGTGACGTATCTGTGAAGTGATCTATGATAATGGTGTAATAATATATACCCATGATACTTCAATGGGATATTCACCACAATGAGGACAACGTATGTTACCTATATTTGAAGTCAAAAAAAATTGTAACTCACAATACATACATATACCACGTAATAATTGTGAAGGTAATTCCACAGATAAGGTCTCCATAAGTATCTCCTGGTGAAATAATAATTTTAGTTTTTAATTTTAAATGGATAGATATATAGCAGGTACAAATATTATTTATGTTTATTTATTTCAATAGCTTGTTCTTGTTTGATAGCTTTTTCTTTACTTGGATGTCTTCCTAAAAGATCTTCACCTTTACTATCATATAGACACCATTTTTGTTCAGATAAAGGTCTATCATCTTGATCTTTTTTAGGACATTGTTTTATGATTGCAATTTTAGATGCAATCATTCTTAGTTTATTTGGTAAATTTTGTGGCATAACTTTATCCCTATATTTGTTATTTAACATAAAACATACTCATAAATGAGTAATCATAAAAAGAAAATTTAAATTTGGTATTATACTCTGTGTACAATAATATACAGTAGGAGATTTTAATGAGTCGCTGTGATATTTGTATTGATCAAAAATGTAAAGGTGCTATGAATTGCAATTGCGAAAATTGTGACAAGAATAATGTATGTCATCGAATCTTACATCCTACAATACGTATCACAAATAAATGCACTCAAACATGCCCACACTGCTGTTTTTCTTGTAGCCCACAACTCAATACACATATGAGTATTGAAATGTCTATTTCAATCAATAAATTCCTTATATCAAATAATATTAATGTTTTAAATATTATGGGTGGTGAGTTTTTTTGTAATCCAAATTGGAGTGAGGTAATTGGTAATTTATCAAATAAAATGAAACGTGTTCGTATTGTAACGAATAGCGATTGGGCTGCTTCACCTAAAGATGTGATTGAATTTATGAATACACATCTCCAATGTTATTTTTCATTATCTAAAGATAAATGGCATACAAATGAATATGTGAATGCTGCTATGAGAATATGTAAAGAAAATAATATTAAATGTATCATTGCAAAAGAAGACCAAACTACTGATGATTCAATTGTTCCCGTAGGCAGATCATTATTTGAGTATGGATTTTACTCTACATTTGGAATGTATTGTCAAAATCCTAAAAATATGTATTCATTTCTTATAGATGAAATTGGTGAAATAAGTAAATGCTCATTTGGATTATGGAAATATGCAAATATAAATGAGTATTTAGAAGGTGATTTTTGTATAAGATTTAAAGAGTTCAATACTAAATTTTATAAGTGTTGGATTGGGAGCTGTAAAGATTGCAATAGAATTTATGCTAAGAATCAATCTTCTAATCCAAATAAACCTTTCCCTTCATGTTCATTATAAACAAAACCTTCGCAAATCTCTTTTACTGTAATATCTGTTTTTAATGTTGTTTTCATTTAATTTACCTTCTCTTAATAAAAATACGCTTGTATATTTTATTACCGTTTATATAAGGTTCATTATGCTTTTTAAAATGTGGTATTTTATATTTATCATCAACTACTCCATTATCACTTACGCCAATGATTTCAAACTGGTCAGGACGCCGGATTACAATATGGCCAAATTTGCTAAAGTTTATTATGAAGTTCAATGGCTTCTTTAAGAGTAATATCCCCCCTGATGGATTCAATATCGTTGTATACCAAATCATTCAATGACCAACCATCACCTATGTATTTATAAGCATTCACTGTCGAATAATCTTCCAGGCTAAATAAATCTCGTGCTGCATCATCTATAAACTTCAATGCTTCAGAATCATCTTGATCATCATCTAATAATACCATAGTATGGAACTCTGTGATCACATTTACAAGTCTCATGGTTTCCTCATTTCTGCTATCTTTTTTAATAGAGTTAAAAAATCTCTGCAATATTCCCAATTTTCATTATTAAAAGAACCATCACCACTTTCTTCATTTTGGTTTTCCCAAATCAAATCTAAATTAGATTTGATATCTTTAGTTGATAAAGCTATCAAATCATACATATTTTCAATAAAACCATTTACCTCCTCTGAGTCTGAAATGTATTCTGTTGGTTTACATTTACGTAGTAAATGTAAATATTTAGAGTGTAGTATAGGATTATCTTTTAAAGATTCGTCTATGTATTTACTCTCAGAAAAAATTTGTTTTTCATGAACTGTCAAATCTTCATAAGAATAACCAGTCTGTAAAATCTCAATTATTTTCTCAAGAGTAGGATATATTTTTTTATCAGCACTGAAATATACCCCTGATTCATGTCTATACGTTCCATCACTGAAATAATATATCTCTTTTTTCATAGGGACACCTATCGGCTAAAAAGTTTATAAATAAATGGGAATCTGTCACAGATACTAAGCCTCTATGCAGGCATTGTTACTTTTATAAAATATTAACATCTTGGAGTGAACTTTTCACAAGCTTTAGTGTATGATTTACGTTTTTCTATTTTACTATTTACAAAACATTCTTCTAGTAAATTGTACTCACAATTTTTACATATTCTTTCAAGTATAGGTAAACCACAAGTGGTTTCTGGCCATTTTAAATATACTTTTAGCTGATCACCCAAATCTCTGGATTGTTCAGCTTGTTTTACCGAAGCTCCATGAGTTGCAATATGCTGCATACCATTTTCATCTATACCGTAGATCACAATATGAGTTAGCTTCAAATCTTCTCGTATTTTCTTCGCACTTTTAATTGATATCATCAGTATCCCCTTTCATGGTTAGAATAACAGAAACTAATATTCTGTTTAATAAGTTATCATCCAAATATATTACACAGAAAAATATTTTTTATGTACTATAAAATAATGATGATGACTTTAACAACATAGGAGATAGGTCATGAAATATTTTTTTAAATGTGAATCTAAACTTGATATTGATTTGGAAAAAATACAGAGAGAGAACAAAAAATCAAATTTCATTCTTTTGGATATTGAAGGATACAATAATGAACATGAGCTTGTCATGATTCTAAATGATAAAATTGTAAAACGGTCAGATATGGTTAAATATAAATTATCTTCTATATTTACCACTAATAAATCACATGTGAATTTCAAACATGGTACAGTTAAAGAACAGATAGATAAGAGAGTTATCCATCTTTCTGGTATGGATAAGAATCAACTTATTGATAGATGTAATAAGTTCATCAATGAACTTAAACGTAGAGAAAAGAGTAAGTTAAATGTGGAAGTTTTAACGTTTTAATCTTCATTATCCAAATCAAATTCACTTGCTAACATATCGTGTAAATAATTATAAGCAGTTTCACGGAATGCATCTGTAAATGATCCACTATTTATGTCCGCATAAGAATGCAATTCTTCATCAAGATAATCTTTGATGGATTTAATTGAATTACTATTTCTTTAATATCTGACTGTACATGAACTACTATGAAGGATAAATAAAATGTTTGTAATCACTTCTACATTTGAATTTTCAAAATATATATTTGAAAATGATAGTCAATTACATGATTGTATTACAAAAAGATGTTTGAAATTATATGGTTTAGAACCAGATCATATTCTTATAGGTAAAGAATATGCAGAGTATAAAATAAATTCGAAATTATTTATGTTAACAAAACAGAACGTCACAATGTATTCAGATTATTGTAGCATAAAAGAATAGTATAATTCATCTATTCCATCATGTTTCCCACAATCATAAATCATTGACTGTGATTCTTGTTTTTCTCTCCAGACATATAAACTATTGTTGAGTTCTTTTTCAATTTCTTGAACAACTTTTGGAGGTAATTTATTTTGTATTATGTTGAGAATTTCATTAATTCTTGTTCCGCTATGATATACATATATTTTAAAAAGAGTTATGATGCTCATCATAATAAATGCATTTTCAAATGCATTACTTTCATTAACTTTGTCACTTAAAGTCATTATATTATAATGAAGTTTTATTAAAGTGGTTATATTCAAATCAAAATCAAGAATTGATTTTTCTAATAAAACAGGACTGAAATACTCTCTAGTCTCTAATTCTGTGATAATAGGAGAATCAACTGTAAAGTAAATAATATGCATTATTCTTTGTATGAGATATGTTTTACAATATATCCCATCACTATCAAATTCTGAAAAGCAATACCCTAAAATTTTTGATACCACATCATTTAAATCTTTATATTTCTCAATATAATCACTATCTAGTCGAAGATAGAATGCAAGATTTTTAGCATTTTCATATATAGTATATATGAATCTTTGTGGAAAAGGTAGCAGTTCTTCCAAATACAAAAACTTTTTACAGGTATCACCTAATAAATTATTAGGTATATTTTCAGATATTTTATTAGTTAGTGCTACACTCCATGGAGAATTTATCTCATCAGATACTACAGATTCACAATCATAATGGATATGTTGATTTAAAAAACACGGCCATAATTGTTCTGTGTAAGAACGTAATTCACTATAATTACTGTCAATATCAAAATATCTACCATATATAGTCAGTTCTTTAATAGCCTTATAAATACTGGATAATCTGCTGTCCATGAATCACCTCTAAGTTTTTATTTTTCTCACTACGTCAGTTAAATATAAAGAATGGTCACGATACCATTTTATTTTTTTCTTTTCATATGAGAGCATGCATTGTTCTATTTCAAGATTAATAACACTAATTATAAATGAAAATGATTCTTGATTTATATCACCTATTAATTCAATTCCTTGAGTGTGTGGACGACTCAATTTTAAAAATTCTTTTTTTATTTTCTCACATTTATATCTGTCACTTAACACATCTTGTTTATTCAATAAACATAGATGTTCATTCTGAAATAATTTTTTGTAATTGTTAAGTATATCAATGATATTATCAAAATCTACCATTGATATAATTTTATTAATATACATATACTCTCCTTACCTAGGATACAAAATTATATTTAAAACATGAAATACATTTTGTATAGTATAACAATAACAAGGAGAGTACCATGCAAAATAAAAAAGTTATTGTATTTCATTTTTCACATACAGAATATCCATCTAAATATTTTGATATGGTCCTAAAAGAGGGACCATGGTTTTACAATGAATCAATTACTTGTGTACCCACTCATGGGTTTGCATCTAAACAATTAGCTATTGAACATGCTATAGAACAAGGATTTGAAATAGAAGAGGTATTTTCCAGTACTAATGAGTACTGGAAAATAACCAGGTCAAAAACATGTTCAGCATGGTTTGAACATGTTAACCTTGAAGAACCTTATAGCCTCAATACTGAACAACTCACTCATGGAGATAAAGAATCTATTATTGAAAAAGATTCTGTTGCTCAAGACTTTATAGATTGGGCAATTCAAATTGAAGGCTGGTTTGACGGTGTATCAGAACCTCTTGAATATGGTGTTATTTAAGATTCGTAATCTTTTTATATTTATGTTTAATTGGATTTACTTTACTCTACTTTACTTTATGCATTATGAAATGTTTAAAGTACACAACCAGGAGATTATTGATGAGAACAAATGAAGCATTGTGGTTGAATAAATCAAAAAAAGCAGCTCGTGATTATGGTACAGCTACATTTGAAGGAGAGACATATACTCTAACTTCAGATCCTGATCTGACCAATCGTGTACTTAATGAATATGCATATCAAGGTAAAGATGAAGAATCTGATATGTTAGAATTCTCTGCTAGGGGTGTAGATAAAGATGGTGAAGAGGTAATGGTATATTGGATTCATGATGTGCCTCATGAATTAGAAGACATGTCAGACCTTGATTGGAGTGATAAAGCAATTGAAAAAGTTGTGAAAACAGGTTCAAAAAAAGCAGCTAAATCATTCAAATATGTTAAGAATGGAAACACAAATAGCAGAACTCATAAACCTTATCGTCATGCTCATAATAAAACTTCTGATTATCAAGGTTGGTCAAACTATGAAACTTGGAATTGGAATTTATGGTTAGGTCAAGATGGTTCAATGGATCGTTATGAAGACTTAGCACGTGAAGGTGCTACACAGCAAGAACTTGAAGATATGATGCAAAGTGATTGTGAAGAGAATGTGCCTAATATTTCTAACAGTTCATACTTAGATATGTTAAATGCAAGTATACGAGAGATTAATTGGCGTGAAATTGCAAAAAGTATCATGGATGAGATTAAATAATTTTTCCCCATCTTGCATTTTTCTTTAAAAACTCATTACATTTTTGTATATAGTATCATAACCACTGATAGGAGATCATCATGGATTTTACTAAATACGAAAACAAAATGCAGTATCCTTCACAATTGCTCTTTAAAGAAGAGATTTCAAAAGTAGAAGAAACTTTTGTTGGAACCAAGCTTCAGATTGAATCTGAAGTTGAAAGGGTTAAAAAAGAATGTAAAGAAAAAGCTCGGGAAATGCGTGATAAATGGAATGCAGAAGCTGCAAGGCTTGAAGCATTATTTCGAGATGATTTGGAGAAAGAATTTGAAGTTGTAGGAAATCCAAAAGCTTATATGCTTTATCGTATTGCCTACGAACAAGGTCATGATAGTGGATATGAATCTATTTATTCTATATATGAAGAGCTTGTAGTTCTTATTAAATAGGAGGTAATGGGATGGAACAAGAACTTAAAGCTAAAGCAGAACAAAAATAGAGAACACATGCACGGTAAGAAATTTTGAGGTGTTTTCATGGAGAGTAAAGAACTTTTGAAAAAAGCCATTGCTGCTATCAACAGAGCTTTGGCAATAAAAAGCCTTTGGTTGTGTGGTGAAACCAAAGAACAACATCATGGAGAAGCTATGGCATTGGTGTCAATGGAAAATTCTTTCCAAGAATTATCAGATGCGTATGAAGGAATCAGGGACAAGTATGAGTGACCAAATTAGAAAACCCTCTCTTTGCAGTGAAATACGAATAGTTGAATTTGGAGGTTTATACACAGCATATGGTATTGTAGATGGTAAAAAACGAAAAAGTGATTTAACACATCGCAACGACATACTTTCCATGATAGCATCTTGGCTTTATGAAAAAGATGAAATACCAGAATTTTTATTTCATGAAGATAACGATATTACTTAAACAAGGGAATTGAATTTGTTACTCTACCATCATTGCAAGTTTACGAAGTTTCATACTTATTTTTGATTTTTTTGATTCGGGATATAATTCATTGTATGTTGTTTTTACTTTTTTGAAATAATCTGAAATGACATCTATGATTTTTTGATATTGCTCAGATTTCACTGTCTTTTTTCTAAATGGTATTTTGTGTGATCCATATTCACTATCATACACTCCACCACCTAGTATTCGTTCTGTGGTGAGTGTATCTTTAAATTCACCATCTTTAGACATACCATCAACACTTAAAATGGTATGGCATGGGTCATTGTGAATGATCCCATTAGACCATTCAGTTTTATCCTTTCCCATAGCAAATACAATGGTGATATTAGGGTACAGACTATTAGAAAATTTAACGGATAAATATGAATCTGGACATATTTTTTTAATTGTACTTTCAATTTCCGTTACTAAATCAAATGTATTCATATAGTTCTCCTATTAGATGTTATACTTTTATATTATATAAAAGAAATATGGTTTAAAAAATTTTATTTTCTATAGATATTTTTGTATACTTAATCAGGTAGATTTTACGAAAGGTTCTATTTATGGTATCAGAAAAATTATTTACACTACTTTCAGTTGCAAATATGCTCAGTAATGGTATTGGGTTTAAGCAACATAAAAGAGAAGAATCATATGAAAATATTGTATCTGATGTTATTTATTTTCTCAATAATGGTATGAATGCCGCATCTATTGCAAGAAAGATAGGAACATCACAAGTAATGGTAGCATCCATTATCAGGAAAATTAATTATTTCAAAAAAATAAATTTTAAATTTGATATAACTCTGTTTCAATATATTACTTTTTTAAAGTATGGATTTACAACTTATTTTGAAATAGTGTATGAAAATAAACTGGGTATTATTAAAAAGGTACAGATTCCAAACGTATATATTGCAATAGGTGATGAAAATTTTGAATCTGATATAGACCATGTTAAAAGCGTAATGTTAATTAATATTATCAAAAATGAAATAAGAGAACCTACACAGGAAGAGATGAAACCATTCAATTTCATTTAAAAGAGGTATGTGATGGAAAAGGACAATCATAGAGATCCATTAATGTTTTTACTCATTGATATGATACAAGAAATTGAGCAAGTACCTGAACAGATAAGCAATAATCAATTACTCCAAAATGAATTCAAAGAAAAAACAATTGGAATTGTGTCTTCTTTAAAAGATAAACGTGCTGAAATTTCAGCACT
>Ga0172381_10001053_pt1 | contig 33904 bp, 41 predicted proteins | sample Leawel6488metaG_FD_119754 | JGI IMG/M metagenome (GOLD analysis project Ga0172381, IMG submission 119754) | Leachate microbial communities from a municipal landfill in Southern Ontario, Canada - Leachate well 64-88 metaG | ecosystem: Engineered > Solid waste > Landfill > Unclassified | place... | reverse complement strand
TATAATTAATAATATAATCCCCTAAATATTTTAATTCAATTTGAATTAATTCATTTGTTAATTTCTTATGTTCAACATCTAATCTTTTTTCAGACCAATTAAAGTTAATCTTCCTATTTAATATTAAACATTGGTTAACTAAATCAGGAAGATGTTTATATAGTGGTTCAAGTTTAGTTAATTTTTTCAATACATTATCTTGATTATCACAAATTTTAAAATATTCTTTTAAAAAATACAATGGGTCACAACCATTATTTTTAAAATCATAAATTTTAAGATAGCTATAAAAAAGTTTAGTCGATGCTTTAGACTTTAACGATGTTCTTAAATAATAATGAGATAGTTGTATTGGATTAGTTATTTTACCCGACATAACTTTCTCTAAATTACTTTTAGTTAATAATTTAATTAAGTATGGTTCATTTGATAACCAGTCATAATTATATATTTTTAAAAATTCTAAAAAATGACTATCAGGTAAAAATCTTTGTATTTTAGCACCAAACCATATTGAAACCTTTTTAGTCACTTTATTATAAGTAAAACCCTCTTTCTTACCATCTCTTATATAAAATTTACCATTAAATGATATAATTTTTGTGGTCTTAGAGTAACAAATTTTATCATCATACTCAGCTATGCTTACTGATTCAAAAGATTTACTTATTTTATTACTATGATAAAAAAATCGTTGTTCATCAATTGATAGGTTAAAAATTTTATCTAAGTATTCTTGTGTTATTGATTGATATAATTGATATCTTTTAATTAATTCACTCATAAATTATTTTTAAAATTATAAACAAAATTACATAAAAAAAACGAGACTATCAATATAATCTCGTTTTATTTTGTTATGGTTAACAATTTTATTTATATTTTTTTACCGCATTTGGCACAGAACTTATCTGTTTTATGTGTTTTACCACCACAATTGGTACAATACTTTGCTACTTGAATATCTTCTAGTGTATTAACTTTTTGTGATACTGGTAACATTTTATATTCAACTGTATGGAATGCTGTATATTCCCATTTCTTATCAACAGTTGTTAATTTTTGGTCGGAATCAGAGCCTTTTTCTACTCTACCGGTTTCAATACTTTTGTTAGATACTATTCTTCTTAATTTAGCACGATTTAAGTCTTTTTTAATAGGATTAAAATCATTAAATGAATCCATACAACACATACCTAAAGTCATATTATTAACATCACTATTATATGTTATATTATTAGTTAATGTGGTATTAAAATCACCATATCTAACTACATTCCCTGTACTACCATCTGATAAATTTCCTGAAAAACTACGATAAATTGGTGGTGTGTACCTATTTTCTCGGTAGAATTTTACTTTGAAATCACCATTTTGTTCAATAGCTTCTTTAACTTCTGCAGTATTAGCTACTTCATAGGTATCAAATAAGAATTTTTTAGCTACATCGAGATATCTATCTAAGAAAACACGTTGTCCGGGATTTAATACTAAACCACCCTGAGAGATTTGTTTATTATTTAGATGGATTTCACAAAGAATAACATCAGTTGTTGGATTAAATAATTCGATTGAGAATTCTTGTCCTTTTTGAAGATATACTGATGGACATTCAGTATTTTTATTGTATACTTTTATACGACTTTTATTTATAGCGATATGTGCCGTAGGTACCGCAAGTACTTGTTTGTTCATAATTTAAACTTTTTAACAAATTATTATTTATTAATTTGCTAATCTCTTTGTAACCTAAATTACTTAAAAGCCGATTTTCGACTCAAGACTAACAAAGTAGTTAACCATAACTGTATATAAATATATAGTATTATGTTAATAAGTCAATATATTCCGGGTTTTTTTCGTAAATACATGCCCTAATAATTTTATATTTAATTGGTTCAAATGTATTAGGGTCATACATAGTAGGTGTCTCATTAATTGAATACAAAAATATCTTAATATTATCCTTTAAGCTTTTATCAAAGAACTCATAAAACTCACCATCATTTTTTACATTATAATATTCGACATTTTTCATAACACTAATGATTTGTAAATCTTGTGTTAATTCATAGAATTGAAATGCTGGCAAATTTACTTGTCTTACATTAGGGTATATAGATAATATTGATTCAATTGTTAAATCTATATGTAAAAATGAAAATTTCCGTTTTGATTTATAATTAGTAAAGTCCATAAATTTTAAAATATTTATAACTAATATAAATATTTTAAAATTTATGTCAATAGGTCATTATTTATATTTTACAACACTTACAATATCAAAATTAATGGTTCCTTTAGAAATTGTAACCTCATTATTTGATATCGCTTTAATATCTAAATAATATGTTTGTGGTATTAAACTATCGGTATCTAATAAAAAATAATTACCGTAAGGTGTTCTATGCACATCAGCGTAATCAATAACAGTTACCTCACCTTTACCTTCTTTAACATATAATCTATATTGTAATGTATCTAATAATTGTTGTTGGTCTATAGTGTATGGTATTCTAGCAGATATTCCAATTCTTCTAATATCACCACGGACAATTCTTTCATCTTTTTTAACACCAGTTATAGAAAAACCAAATCTAGTAGGTAATTCGTCATTATCACCAATATTATAATAACAACTACTATCTTTTAATATAAAATCCAATTCTACATCTGGTCTATTAAGACCATTAATAGTTAATCCGGTCCACGTATCTGTAAACATTAAATCAGGTGTAATAGCATTTGTTTCAGATAATAATAAATCAACACAATAAACACCTTTAGTTACATGGGTTGTACTTGTTATAGCTGATACAATATTACCATCACCATCACTTATAATAACACCCGGATTACTATCTAAATTTGTTGGCTTACCACCTAAATTAACATAAAGATATAATTTATTTGGTTTATCCAAATAGAATTTGTTTCTATCATCAAGAATTTGTTCGTTATATCTGGTTTCAATATAAGGCTCAAAAAATGTTTGCGTGTGCCTAGTAAAAAAACCAACGTATTGATAATTGTCTGAAGGAGTTTCTTCGAATATTCTAGAGAATGCTAGACCTAAACCATAATTAATAGAGCCACCACTTAAATAATCATTTACAACATCTGTGATATCTAATTCAATATGTTCATTACCTTTATCAAAATGAATTGTTTGGATTGTAACACCAGAAGCCGTTCCCGAATATGTTCCACTACCATCACTCCAATTGGTGTTATTTTGAGCCTCAAACCAATTAGATGCTCTAATTGAAGATGTGTTTGAAACACCACCAATAAATTTAGCTTGTAAATAATCATAACCAGTGCCCTCATCCCAACTTTGGTTAACTCGAAATAAACTCAAATCAAATGAACTGGCCCTATCTTTACCATCAGATGTTTCTTGATTTAATAGTTCTTTATCAAACGCACTAGTATTTGTTATATTTAAAGTATGTGTCATTTTACTTAAATCGGGCATTGTACCACCCGTATAGAAATTTTTCATTCTAGATTCATCAAAATAGAATAACAGTCTACTATATTTAGTGTTTTCAGCATCACCACCATAAAATAATTCAGCAACTGGGTTTAAACCAGTATTTGTAAAATCATTATATTGGATAGTATTATTTTTATCGAAGAAGGTTCTAATTATCATAATATTCTTTTTATTATAAATATCAAATTATTTTATTAATTAATACGTATATACTGAGATAATAAACTATTTAGATTAAATCTCTGAATATCTTGTAAATTTTGGTCTTGTACTGGAGGTAACCCATGGTATGGGTGTGAGTGGTTAATTATAAAATTCTTAATCAAACTAATTAACTCAACTAATAATTCACCATAAACCATTGATTGTGTATTTTTTATTATTTTTTCTAATTCAGTATCAGTAATTAAATCTGTTTGGTCATCTAATATAAATCTAGGTGTTCCATTATGTGTTAATAAATGAATTCTATCACTAACAACATTTGTAACAGTACCAACAGATTTTTTATCGGTTGTAAAATTTGCATCATGTTTAATTTGAATATACCCAATATTTTTCTTATTAAATTTAAGGTTATTATTAGTTTCAAATTTACCAGCCCTAAGTAGAATTTCACGTTCTTTAAATATAATATCAGAATTATCACGGCCTTGTATAGCAAAATATTTTTTATCTGGGTAAACACCCTTAGCATCAGGTAATGTAGATGGAGCTTTTTCTGGTGATAACACACCAGAGCTCAATAATGATGCGGATGAATAATAATGTGGGTCAAACTTAAGTTTTTGTGGTTGTGAAATAATAGGCCCGATATACATCCTATTATCATATTTATTATCCTCTGTAACTAGAAAAACAAAAACAGATTCACCAACCGCTGGTATTAAATTAATAAATTTTGGCAATAATGGAAACGCATATGGTAAATCAGTATCAGAAATTTTATCATCGATACCTTTTATACGAACTTTAATTCTATTACCATCATATTCATCAGTAATACTAACAACTTTACCGGTTGGTATGTTGTCAAATTTAGTACTACCATCGAATGGATTAGAACCACCGTAATTATGTTTATTAGCTATAGTCATTATTATAATTCACCATTTAATCGTTTATTTAAAATAGTATGTACTTCATCAAAACGTTTTTCAATCGCTTCTAAAATATCATAATGTTTTAATATCATAGTTTTGGTAGCTTCATGGTCTAATTCCATTTGTTTAATTTCCAATAGAAGCTCATTGTTTGTTTTTTCGTTAAAGTTTTCCATATATTTATCTTATTACACCAGCACCTTGTCCATATGATGTTGTAGCACCTTGAACTACTACCGGCCCACCAGCGTTTCCACCAACACCAACAATTGGAACACCGGGTGGAACTATTATTTCTATTTTAGCTTCAGTTATTAACGCATTTACTATTTCTTCAATACGAATCACTTCCATAGCTTCTGATATATTTTTACTACCATCAATCATAGCACCAACAGGTGCACCAGCCTCACTTTGTCTACTAATAATCCTAGATGCTATATTTCTAGCACTTAAACCTGACCTACTATTTCCACCACTTAATAATAAAGGTGGTGGAAGTGGTGTTAATGGTGTGCTAGGCATATTAAAAGCAGACATTACAATATCTATTATTTTTTTAATCTCCATTATAACCCCCTTATAGTTGTTAATAATTGTTGTGGTACACCTAGTAAACTTAACATTGATATTACCTTATTTTTGGCAGCTTCTTTTTCTTTATTTACAACTTGTGCTGACGCTAATTTAATTATTTCTTTCACCACAATACTTAATAATACATTAGTTAATTCGTTTTTACACTCATTAACGATTGATTTAATTAATACTTTATTATCTTTAATTATTTTTAAAGCATCAGTTGTAGTATTCGTATTATCAATTATTTTAGTGTTAATTAATATAATTATAATTAATTTAGGTGTTATAATTGAACTAACTAATGTTTCAGTTAATTCTTTTATAAAATTTTTGAAGAAAGATAATTTAACATTTGTTTTATCATTGTCACTAGCATTTACACTTGAAGCATCTGCAATAGTTGTTAACCCATTAGTTATAGCAACTTTCTTACTTGATTCGGTATTAGCTAACGCAATATTTTCAGAAACACCACTAAGAATGTCTACAGATACTGAACTAACATAATTATTACAATCATATAATACTGCAATACCATTACCTCTATTTTTAGCAATTTCTTCAATTTCCCTAACCTTTTCATTGGTGAACGTAAAATAACTATCATCTATGAATGCATCATCGTCAGAATTAATTAAATTATCAATTACTGATTTAATTTTACCTTCAGTAATTAATTGTTCATCTGTTTTAGATATCGATACTGATATAGAACCGAATAATTTATCAACAATATTATTAATAACTTTATGTGCATCGTATAATTTAATACTATCTAAATAATCATTATTTAAATCACCTAACGTTTTATTATTATAATATTGGTTTATTTTTATTATTAAATCATTGTTATTTGGCGTGATATCTAAGATATCATGATTGGTCATTTGGTTCCCCCAAGATTCTTCATTAGTATCTTGTAATAATTCAAATAAAAATGTATCGAAATCACTACTACTTAAACCACTATCAACATCGTCATACATTAATTTACCATTCCTACTTCTTGGGTCAACCTTTAACTTATCATAAAAGTCTAAACTTTTAATAGGTATCGTTGTACCAACACTTAAAAATGATGGTATTGTAGGATTTGTACATAAACAAATATTAACATTTAAAATATTCTTTAAATTGTTTCTAAGTTTAACTTCTAAAACATCCATTTTAGTTGTTAGGAAATCAATTGCAATAGTTTTTAATGATTCAGAACCAATTAATGATGTTATAAGTTCAGTTAAAAATTCAACACCATCATTTTTATTATTAATGGCCGGGAATGAATTTTTAAGATTGAATTTAGGGTAACCCTCATTTAATGTTCTTAAAGCACCTATTTTTCCAAAAATCTTTTGTTTTTCATCTTTGATTGCCATTATTACTCTAATTTATAACCAGTGTCAGCTTCTTTTGATTTTTTTAACATATCCCTAACGATATCAAAATCTGATATACTCGCACCACCAGAGTTTCCACTAATTGTTTTAGAGACATCACCATTATTTTTCAATATATCGTTTTGTAATTTAGCTAATTCTAGCTTTATTTTAATAGCTGAGTCTTTAATTTTTAGTGCATTAGTACGTTGATTAGCTAAATTAGTATAATCAACAACATCTTCTGGCTCCGCAGCATTAGACATTTCATTAATAGTTTTTTGAGCATCTAGTATTTGACCACATGCATCATTATATGTTTCTTGCATTAATGATTCCAAACTACTGGAATCATTAACCCTTATCTCTTGTTTTTTCTTACGACTCATAATATTTATTACCTTTATTTATATTACCTTCATATAACACACCATTAATTTCTCTAGTGGTTGACCATAATGGTTGTAAATTACTCAAAGCATTTACAATAAATATCGGGGAATTTAAATTAAATTTACTTAATGGTTTAATATGGTCAATATGCCATTCACCATAATTATCCCAATTCATTCCTTCAGTAAATAATGATTCTAAATGTTGTTTTAAGTCCAACGCTGAATAACCTAATTCATCAATTGTATGCCCTTCTTTAGATTTACCCATTCGTTTTAAAGTATGATAAAGAAATAACCACCATTTTAATTCTAATGACTTACTATTATATAATTTTCTATATTCACGTCTTTTATTTGTTTTTTCAAGATTAGAATAATATTCTAAATTATTTAAATACCACTCTCTTTTCTTATCTTTAACATAATTTATTTTATTATATTCTTTTTGATATTCAGCTAAAGACTCTTTATTTTCAGACCTATATACTTTAGAATAAATTTTATTTGTGTCATTATTTACTTTACGATATTCTTTCTGTTTTTCTTTATAACAAATAATACATTCATTCCTATGACCATATTTAGAACATTTATTTTTAGTAAATAAATTTAATGGTTTAATTTCACCACATTTAATACAGGTTTTAAAAGACATATGTGTAAAATTTATTTAATGTTATTACCTTTATAATAAATATTTAGAAAGATAAAAACTTATAATAAACTTTCACCAAGTAAATCTTCCTTCAATAGTAGATATAGTTCTTTATATCGTTTCATGGCTGACCTAATATCTTTCGTTGATAAATTCGTACCTTCTCTTAAACTCGATAAAATAGAAATCTTATTGAATTTATTACCACCTTCCATATCATTAAAAGTAACTTCCCAACTATTTAAAATCTCAACTAACATTTCACCAACTTTACGTTCATTTTCAGTTAGTTTCTTTTTATCAACAGACCTTTTTTTACCTGATATATTATCATCAAATTCACCTTCATCTAATACATCACGTATTGAATCTAAAATCTTTTTAATAAAACTATTTTCACCTTCCTCTTCAATAGTCATATTATATGACATATCAAGTCTATTGTCAATAGTATCACTTATCTCATCGTAACTAGTTACTTGACGAATATATTTTTCATCTTTCATTAGTAAACCAAGAATGTAGTGTTTACATATAGTACCGTAATAACTGTAAGCTTTTTTACCCTGTGAGTTATCGAATTTATGGGCCTTTGTCATTAAAAATGATAAAGTATCATGGTGTAACTCTTCAAATGATATATCTTTGCGGTATAGTTTGTACCTCCTGATAATTGATTCAATCATCTTATCAAGAGGTCCTTGTAACCACTTATTATATAATTCATTTCTTTCTTTTTGGTCATTAGATTCTAGATAATTAATTACGGCTTGTTCTTCGTCTGGACCGAAATACATCTCTGTCGTTCTTTTACGTCCTCTTTTTTTAGCCATCGTATTATCTATTTATCATATGTTATAGCTCTATCATAATCAAAATAGTATTCTTTTTTAGCTTGAGCTAACCACCATTTTGATTCGTCAGGTGTTAAAGTATTTTTATAATCATAAAATAATGAACCTTCTCGTTGGTTTATATGTTTGTAACCAAATTTAGGTAATGTCATAATTTTAATATCATTATGGGCTAACCTTAATAAAAACTCGTATATGAAGGTTAATTGTATTTTAGATTTTAAACCACCTAACTCTTTATATGTTTCAGTGTTCATAACCATACCATCAATATTAAAATTTTGGTATGTTAATAATGAGTTTAAATCTAAGAAACCTAATTCATCACTAAATTGGTTTGCCCAAACAGTTTCATTGGTAAAACCAATAAAAGCACCCTCAGCTGTAACGTCAACGATTAAAGGTAAAAATACACCAACTTCAGGGTATGCTGTAATGTATTCAACTGCATTTTTAAGCCAAATTTTAGAGTATTCGTCATCGATTTCTAAAAAAGAAAAATATTTTGTTGTAACACTGTCAACACCAAAATTCATTTGACTACAAAAATCAGTCTCAGATGTATTATAAATTATTCTATAAACTAATGTTTGGTCTGGTGTTAATAACGCCATAGTTTCTTTAATACTATCGTTTATAGCAGCCTCAACGTCAGTTTTATCAATTGGGATGACAAATAGTAATTCGTCAGGTCTAACAATTTGTTGTCCAACACTTTTTATTGCGTTAGTTAATAAATTTTTTGTAATATCAGTTATCTCGTGGATAGGAATTATTACCGTTATTTCATTTTTTTTCATATTATTCTTTATTTTGTGTATTTATTTGCTCTATAATAGCGTTTATTTCTGCTTTTTTATTATCAATGAATTGAGAATAAACTAACTCTATTTTTTCTTTTTGGATTTCAGTTGTGTATTTACCTTTAGTATCTTCCATACTAGTTAATATATTTACTGGTACCGAATCTTCTAACCATACTTTTAAGTATTGTGCTATTAATTCTGGAATATTTAATGTACTGTTAGTCCAAACACCATTATTTTTAATTGTTAAACTACCATCCTCTTGATTACTACCCATTAACCATTCTGGTATCATTTTAGGAATAACACCAATTACTGGTGTATCACACTCAATTGATTCAAGTGGGAATGTACCAAACCCAGCTATTTCATCAACCCAAATACTTAAACATGATTCACTTAAAGCTGTGGCAAATTGTTTTTTTGGCATACCTCTTAAATCTCTAAAAGTAACCCATTTATACATTGGGTATTGTAGATAAAATGATTTAACGATTTTAATAGCTTCTTTTTGGTCTCTAGTTAATATAGACACAATTGGTTTTTTAGGTTTATCACTATTTTTAAAATATTCCGGTATTGATACTGGTACAACATGAGTTCTAAGATTTGGAAATAATGACCTAATATATTTAGCTTGTACTTCAGATGTTGTTATTACATCTTGAATTCCAAACTGGCCCCATGTAGCACCAATATTTAATAATTCAAAGATATAGTCATATGATTGTGAAAGTACTATTTTTTTAGCTGGTAGTTTAGCCCATGATTCCATTACATTAGCAAATACTTCAGGGATAATAATAAAATCATTACGAGTGATTTCATGATTTTGTGCACTAATAGCGATATGTGGTAATTCAGCATATTCTTTACCTAACCATTCACCAACACCAACATAATCAACATTCTCATGTAATATATAAGCTTTGTAACCTAAATCATTCAACACTTTAACATGTTCATATATGTTTGCAATACCACCAGTCGGATTTCCTTTAGTGTCTAAAGTGAAAAAATAAAACCCACATTCTTTGTTGTTTAATTTTTCAATAGCTTTAGCTGCGTTTTCTTTAATGTTTTCCATTATTTTTATATTTATTTTTATTATTATAATTCTTTTATTATACCATAAAAGGTTAGTGTGTTAAACGCTAATTTAAATGGTGTTGATTGTTTTTCAAATCCTTTTTGAGCACCCATACTTTCATCCATTTCTTCATCTGGTGGACCCATTAACACTTGTAACATACTATTAATTTGGTCGTATTTCGTAACATCAATTTCTCTAGGTTTATTAAGAACCCTAGTAATTATTTGTGTTGAAGTTATTTTACCGTTCTCATCTAAAAACTGTATTGTTTCAGTATTAGTTTCAACCCCAGCTTTAAACTCATCTTTATCACCACCAATAGCTTTTTCTATTGCCGATAAATCGATATAATAAATTATTTTACCTATTTTTATCATAGTTTTATTTATTAATTTTACTTGTTATTATCTTATTTCTTAATTGGTTATCTAACATAAATTCAAACAACGATTTAATTTCAAAATCACTACTTACATTTTCATTATAAGTCGTTTTTACTTTAACTGATACCTTATTTTCCGGTTTACTATTTAAAGCATCTGGATTTGCTGTTATTAAAATATCCACATCATTCCACTCATCAGCATATGTTTGGACAAATTTAATTGTTTCACACTTACAGGCTGTTTTACTTAAAAAGAAAAGTGTTGCTGGTATTGCAGTCATAACTTCTCTAGTTATAATAATAATTTCATTACCTTCTAAATCCTTCATATCCATGATGAAAAGATTTAATTGGTTGATTAGATTATGTTCTAATTCATCTGCATGACCAAATATCTCCAAAGCGGCATCACGATAAAGAAATTTATTCAACTCTTCCGTAGTTTTAAAAGGGAAATGTTCAATTAAATTAAATGATGTTACTGGATTTGATTCAATATCAATGTCATCACCTTCAACATATTTATTATATGTGTATTCAATTTGTCCTATGAAGTCTCTCAATACTTCGTTTAATGCTATTCCTACGACCATCTATTCTTATTATTTTTATGATTATTTAATATAAAATAATCATTTATTTCATAAGGTAAATATTGTTATTAAAGTATTTATCTTTTTATAAATATGTGTATATTTATAAATAAAAATAGAGATTTATGTGGACAAGTAGAGAAGTGCAAAAACTAAAAGAGTTATATTGTAATAATACCAATATTGATATCAGTATTATATTAAATAAAAGTAAAAGTTCAATCGATAATAAAGGACATTTATTAAACCTTAAAAAGTCGAAAGAACATTTAACTAACGTATCAAATATTGGTAACAACAATAGAATTAAAAAAGGTGGTAGGGATTTATCTTATAGTGTATTGTTTGAAATAGCTAAACAATATAAAACTAAAATAGAATTTATAAATAATGATGGTCCAGCTTATAGTGCGGCTATTAGAAAAGGTATATTAAATGATATATGTTCACATATGTTACCATTGAAATTTAGCACACCACAATTAATTTTAAGAGAAATATTAGATATAGTATTGAAATCTAATTCATCATATAATAATAGAAAAATAATAAAGCCTTATGAAATAGATATATATTACCCTGAATTTAATTTAGGTTTTGAATATCAAGGTGAATATTGGCATAATAATACTGATAAAGATATAAAAAAAAATAATTTATTAAAAGAACGTGGTATAAACATAATTTATATTTACGAAATTAGTCGGGCCTACGAATCAGATATTAAAAAGCAATTAATAAATTTATTACCAAGTATAAATAAATTAACAAATAAAAACATAATATCTAACGATATAAATAATTGTTTTATTAATAATGTATATGATAGAATCTATTCAAAAACAGAATTAATTGCGATTGCTAGAGAATATGAATCATTCGTTGAATTTAAGAAATTCGAACTACCTATATATCGTAAATTATTATCTTTGAAATTAGTCGATATTGCAACATCTCATATGTCAGATAAAATAAAAAGGTCTACATTAACAATTAACGAATTAAAAGAAATAATAAATAAATATAATAATTTAACTGATTTTAGAGTAAATGAATTAAAAAATTATAAACATATCTTAAGATTAAAATTAGATTATTTACTTGATGGTTTAAATCGTAAACAAAGTTTTGATATCAAAACCATTGGTGATGAAATAAAAAACTTTACTAAAAAATGCGATTTTATCAATAATAATAAAAAAATGTATAAATATATTAGAAAAAATGGTTTAACATATATGTTAAACCATTTAATAGATTGTCGTACTAAAAATTTTTAATATAATATTCAAAAACAACTTCTAATTGTTTTGGGTCTTTTAAAATTGTGTAATAACATTCGTTAAACCCATCTTCAATATAATGTAGGTCTCGTTTTTCAGCTTCTTCTTTTGAGATTGGAACACGAACTACATCAATGTAAAATGTTTTTGGTTTAAATGGGAATTTTACAAACTGACTACTTCCAATTAATTTATAATCTTTATCGTCAATGTAAACTCTACCAGTAAAAGTGTCATATTCTTCTTCACCTTGCCAAACAATAGCATCTAAATAATGTGCTTTACTTTCAACCCCATCTTTGAACAAACCACCACATCTACTGTTTTGGTACATAATTGAACCACCACCAATTTCACTCACATCAACCCATTCATTTTCGTATCCAGTTACATCACAAATTGGTTCTTGTAGTAAAAGTTTTTTAACCGCTTGTGAAATAGCAGAAGCCGTGTAAGGTGCTGAACCACCACTTTGCCCACTATTACCAAATGCTTCACATAAGGCTAAAATTTCCTTTGCGAAAGGTGTTATAATTGCATCAGGTGTTGTTGCAGCAAGAATATTTAACTCTTGTTCTGCAAATTTTTGTGTGTTTGTCATAATGCTATTCCTATTTTCATGTTTTAATTATAATCTATATATTATTCAAAGTAAATAATTACCATGTAAATAATTTTTTGAAAAAAACTTCTTTCTTAGAAATAGTTTTTTTTGATGGGAAAGTAATATCTAAATTATGTTTAAAATTAACCTCACCAGTTTCTTCATTAATACCAACTCCGTTTACCGGACCAATACCTTCTTTTATAATTCGTGATTGTAGTGGTGTTGGTTTTTTATGTAAATCTTCTAACTTACGGTCAGGTTCATTGTAATATTTAAGAATTTTACCAATAATTGGGTTTCTAACAATATCGGAATTAGTAAATTCAAAAAAACCTATTTCATTAACTCGTCTTAATCTAGTCATAGCATCGTATAAACCAGATTGTTTACCACTTTTATATTTATCTGATTGTTCTAAATCACCAGATATTATAAATTTACTATCCTCACCAATTCTCGTTAATAAAGTTTTCATTTGATTTTGTGTCATGTTTTGACTTTCTTCACAAACTAATACCGTATTATCAATATTAACACCACGAAGATATCCTAACGCTTGAATTTCAATAATACCTTGTGTCATTAATCGTTCTCTAACACCTTTAGTTACAATTTTATCAATTAATGCTAAACTTGATGCAATATAAGGTTCTAATTTTTCATTAATTGTACCGGGTAAAAAACCAATTTTCTCATCTGCTTCAACTGCTGGAGTACAAATAATTAATTTACGAAACTTACTAGTTTTATCTTGTACTAATTCAAGACCAATCGCTAGTGAAACATATGACTTACCAGTACCGGCTGGGCCAGAACAAATGATAACTTCATGTTCAGTTATTAATCTAGAGTATTCTTTTTGTGTTTGATTTTTGGCTTTAAATTTATTTTGTTTAGCCATTGACGTTGGTGATGAAATTATATCATTAAAAACCTCATCTTCATTTTGAATCCTTTTCTTTCTGTTAGCCATAAATTAATACTTATTTTTTTTCATTATTATTATATTTTTCATTTAATTTTTCATTCGAATATTTTTCAATTATACTATCACCATTTATAATAGGTTCACATATAAATTTTGCCACGTAATGTTCACCAAATTCAACTATTTTAGTTGTTTCTAACACTTTATATTTATATTCTAAAAAATCTTTTACACCGGCTGTGTTATGTGTGATAAAACCTATTTCATCTATATCTAAAAAATCAGATGTTTTTGGTTTTTCCATAGCTCTAGTAATATCATTAATTAAGAATGATGTTTTTTTATCATAAATGTTTATATATTTACTTATGAAAAATTCTATTAACTTAGTATTACCATCAATATCTTTAATGAATAATTTTTCAGTATAGTCTTCAATATTAAATTTTGGTAGGATTGACCGACCAATCATAATTGGTGTAATTGGTTTAGTATCTATGTTGTCCATAGAATCTGAAATATCTTTAGATATCTTGTCATTTTGGACAATCATCTCAACAATATACTCGTCAGATGGTTCACCCTTGATTTTTCGACTTATTTTTTTAATAGTTTTAAACCCTCTATCACCGGTTTCGTATGAATACCCATCAGAAGCATCTAATACTTTATATAATCTAGCTCTTAAAGTTATAACTTCTTCACTTATTTTACCTTGTAACAAATCATCTGACAACATCCCTTGTCTTTGCCTTTGTGTTGTGGAAAAACCATTCGAAATTGTATCACCACCTTGACCAAGAGAGATTTTTTCAACATTTGATAATGCTAGAGATATAACTAACATTTGTTTCCGACACCATTTTTTTATATTCATATTTATAATTTATATAAAACAAATATATTAGAACTATGGCTTAAGTAAAGGGTTTAATATGTATAAAAAAAAATATCCTAACATTTCTATTAGGATATTCATTATTTATTTTTTTGTTAATGTTTGGAGCCAACCATCAATCATATCATCCATTAATGTCTCAAATGTGTATTCCGGTTTCCAACCTAACATAGTTCTAATTTTAGTTGAATCACCCTTCAAATATTTTAATTCTTCTGCTCTCATAAATTTTTCATTTTGTGTTACGTATTTAGTATAATCTAAATCTAATTTTTTAAATACGTATTCAACCATTTCTCTAACCGAATGTGTTGTCATTGTTGAAACTACAAAATCATCAGGTACATCATGATTAATAATTAAATGCATTGCTCTAACATAATCTTTTGAGTGACCCCAATCTCTATAAGAATCTATATTACCTAATTCCAAATTATCAGCTAGACCTAATTTAATCTCAACAGCTCGTTTAACTACTTTATTTGTTACAAAATTTGATGCTCTTCTTGGTGATTCATGATTAAAAAGTATACCATTACACGCATGTAATTTATATGCATTACGATAATTTCTAACTATATTATACCCAAATACTTTTGAACAACCATAAGGGCTTACTGGTGTCATACGAGTCGTTTCTCGTTGAAACCCATCTTCATCGATTGTATTACCAAACATTTCAGAAGAGCTAGCTTGGTAAAATTTAGCTTTTGGACATGAACGTCTATAAGCTTCTAGGATATTTAAAACACCTAACGCATTAGTTTGTACCGTGAATTGTGGGATATCAAAACTAATTCTAACATGACTTTGTGCCGCTAAATTATATATTTCGTCAGGTTTAACCATATCTAATATTTTTTCCAACCCACCTTGGTCCAACAAATCACCGTAATGAACTGTAATTTTGGCCCTTAATTCATCTGAGAATCTACTTTGTTGTGATTCAACAGTTGAATTTCTTCTAATAATACCATGTACTTCATACCCTAAAGATACTAAATATTCTGCTAGATAACTTCCATCTTGACCGTTTATTCCTGTTATAAATGCTTTTTTCATTAATTAATATTTTATTTTTTTCATTATTTCTTCTACATTAACATATGTTGTATAATTACCAGTATCTTCATTTTGTTCTGGTGTTTGGTCTATAAGAATTATCCCTCTGGCCGCATCCTCCGGTGTCATATACATATGATAACCAAGTATACTTATATGATTTTCATCAGTATATGGTGTATTTAAATCTCTACCATCATACGATGCTAATTTAAGCCATTTATAAGCTTCTTCACTATCGGTTAATATAATACCACCCTTACCTATCGGTACCCTTTTTTTAATTTGAAATGATATAACTTGAAGAGCATTATCACCGATATACATATTTTTATTCCATCTAACAGCTGAATCCCATACTCGACTACCTTTTAACTGATATAACCCGGTCCACTCTAGGTCTTCAAAAGCAACTTGATTACCAGCATGCATAATTTGCATTGGTGCTGATATGTAAGTCATTTTAGGTATTGTAAGTACAGTATCTTTAGTTAATTCACCAATAGATTGTAGATATTTTAATGATAAAAAGATACCATTCGAACAACAATCAACAGCTACAGCGTATTTACTACCAGAAAATGTAGCTACTTTTTGTTCGAACATACCCATAACATCTCTAGGGTCATTCCAATTATAACCTAATTCTTTTAATTGGTCTAGTTCTTGACGTTGTAAATGTTTTGGTACTTTACCTATTGGCCAAGGGTTGTAATGTGTTTTATTTTCACTCATAAGGTTCGATATATTTTTTATAAATGTAATCCTCAGCTACTAATAAGTCAAGCGATAACTCTAGATTTTTTTTAATCGAAACCATTTTGCTATTATATAATTCAAATGTTAAATCCCCAATTTTAAAATTATTATCTAATATTATAATACCGTTAATATCGAAAAATTCGTCAATATTAGGTATACCATGATATATTGGGATAGTCCCAGTCATGAAACAATCAGTTAATTTTTCGGTGAACATATTTGAATAAGTTCCGTTTTCAATTGCTATTGAGAAGCAATAATCTTTTAGTCCACCCTCTTTATTAACAATTTCATTAAAGCCCCTCCCAAAATGGTCGCATTTACCAGAATATTTTTGTATTATCTTTTGACGATATAAATGGTCTGGACACATGGTTTTATTTGATGCTATCATTGAAACCAATTTAGATTTGTGATATATTTCACCATGTTCAATAAAAGATTTACCACTGGATTGGGTAAGTTGGAATATGTCAGAATAAGATGCTAATTCTTTATCATGAGTGAAAACTTTATTGAATTTAAGTTTTAGTATGTCAGTATTGTTGTAACACCAGTGATATAAACTAGGCAATATGGTTTTAGATTCGCATAACCACCCATAATTTTTTAATTCTGGGTTAACGTTACCTAATATCCCACTATCAACATATATCGATATATCAGATTCTAGATTACCTTTAACCCACTCAATATATTTAGGCTCCATATCATTAGTTGATACAGTATGTTGGAACCCACCACCAATTAAATTAATCCGTTTTCTCACGATAACCTAATTTTTTAGCGTTTTCTAAGATTTTACTTGGATTTATTTTTTTAATTAATTTTGCTGGGTTACCTTTATAGATACCCCACTCTTCTGTATCACCGATTAATAAACTTCCGGCTGTTAATAAAACACCTCTTCTAAGGGTTGAACCCGGTAAAACAATTGCATTTGTACCAATATTAGAAAACTCTTCCATAATTACAGGTTTTATTATTTCAGTACCTTTTAGTTCTTTTGGTATCATAGCACCAAATAACCCACTATCATCAAATCTATCAGAGCCACAAACTATTCTAGCACCAACCATTATATTGTTAAAACCCTTTGCGGTAAAATTACCATCTTTACCACCAATAATCGTAACGTATGGTCCTATATGTGTATAACTACCTAAATTTACATTGGTTGAACAATATAATCCCTTATCTATTGCTATATGGGACCCATTAATATTTAAATTCCTTTTTGAAATTATATCATCATCAAGAAATATGTCTTCACCATTTTTAATTATCATGTATAAACGTATTAAATGTTTTTAGTCCATGACTCCCAAACGAATGGGTAATTGAATTTTAATTTAAAACCATTTGATTTTAAACCACCAAGTATTTTATCACGTCTTTCAATTGCATTATCAATACCAAGATGGAATTGAATTTGGATGTTTTTAAATTTATTAATATTACCAGTTTTTAACATATGTTCTAATACTGGGTATTCATCACCTTCTATATTCATTTGAAGCAAATCAACTTCATCTAAACCCCAATTTTCTAAAATAGTTTCAACTGTATTAAATTTAACTGTAATGCTTTCACCATCGGTTAAGTTTGATGATGTACCATCATTACTTAAATATATAACACCATTTTCATTTTTAGTACTAATACCAATATTCATTAGATGTACTTTATTATTATCAGAAAATTTAGATACCATACCATCATAAAATTTAGTAACTGGTTCTAATATATAAACATTGGGGTTATATTTCTCTATCATTTGTTGAGCCCAAACCCCGGTATATCCACCTAAATCAATAATACAAGAATTTTCATTAAGATTATAATTTATATTATGTGTGTAATCACCATTGTCTCTAAACCACCTAGCTAACGATTCTCGATTTAATGTTATATTATTCATTATCTAAAAATGTTTTATCTAATGCTTGTCCTTCATAAGGACCGGTTTTATATTCATATACTATAGTATTATCCTCTAATATTTCGTATGTGTGACCACCATATAATGTAAAACTAGCATCACCGGCTTCTAATATTGGTGTAGCTATAATAGTATCATCAATATCATAAAATATACATTTAACACGTCCTCTAATAACAACCCAAGATTCTTGAGCTATTTGTTTTGTATGGTGTCTGTCTTTGGTGATATGTTTATGTGGTCTAAACGTTTTACCGTTTTCCATTCTCAATGTAGCACATTGAATGAAGTTATTTTCTGGTACCATTTCTGTTCTACCAAATATTTCATCTAATCTATTAATTACATGTAGTAATTTACCATTTTCTATTTTCGAATATATTTTTTCCATTTATTAACGTTTAAACCAAGTTTCAGGTAGTATATCACCTGAATTATTTTTTATTGCTTTACCAAACCACTTGTTAGGTCCAATAACGATTTTATTTTTATTAGTATTTAACCAAGCACCCCACCAAGAGAATGAAGAATTTGATATTATATTATTATCACATAACGACATTAAAAACAATTCAATATAATCTTTTTCATTTTCTATGTAAACTATATTAGTAATATTTTTAAAGTTTTCTTTACACCATTCAATATCATCACTAAAAATAACATATAAATCAGTTTTATCACTTAATATTTTAGCTGAATCTAAATAATAATCTATGGTCTGTACTGGATGGTGGTCTGGTAATCTAACGTAATCGCCTCTTCTTACATGAATTGATGTTAATCGTTTATCTAATAAAACCCCATATTTTTCTTTTATGATAAATTCTATTGTTTTAGGTATCTCAAAGGCTTTTAAAATTTCATTTCTATGTTTTACAAAATATTTTTCATTTTGGAAAAACCCATCAATAAAAAAATTATCTGTTTCTATATTCGATTCTACAAAATAAAATGGGAAATTATATACTGGTATAACAACGTTAGGTTGGATACATTTAAAACCTTTAAAAATTTCTTTATATTCAAATGTATGTTTTAATGTTGGGTTATAATAATTGTCATCATTTAAATAGGTTAATTGTCTATCTAGATTAGGAAAACTAAAATCAATACCCTTTTCAATAGAGAAAGATATTGTTGCCGCTATTTGAAACATCATATTACCTAACCCACCTTTTAAATTACAATATATCATATTTTAACGTATTAATTTATTGTATTTAGGTTGATTTCTAAGTTTAATAACTAAATCATTAACCGCATTTGAATTAACCTTATGGTCATTAAGTGGATTCTCACCATTATAAATGTAATTAATTTCAGGCATAAATTTATAGTGTTCTTCACCGGCCATCTCAATCATTGGGTACATAAAAGCTAAATCACCAGCAACTCGCCAATATTCACCATTTTCATCCTTTAAATAATTTTCATCGATAGCTCGCCATAGAAAAGCTCGCCACGTTCTTAAATGTGATGCTGTAAATGTTTCATTACGTATATTATCAATATTTTTTGGTGCTGCGGCAAAACCAATTTGCCCACTAGAATATCTAAAACTACCATTTGCTATCCATATATCTTGATTTGTATATATTTCATTAATTCTTCCTAATACATCAGATTTAGCTAACCAATCATCACCATCTACTTCAATAATAATTTCATTATCGTCAATATTTTGGTTATATCTAATAACTTGGTCGTAATTACCGGGTTGATATAATTTAGTGTTATTTTCAATTAATATAAATCTTTCATCACCTTCAATTAATTTTTTTGTTTTTTCAACCGAATTATCAGTTGAAATATCATCCGTGATATAACATTTAAAATCTTTAAACTTTTGATTTACCAATGAGTTTATACATAAATCAATATAATTTTCACAATTATATAGTGTTGTTACTATTACCATATTATTATTTAAAGTTAAATTTTATTTTTTTTAATAAATTATCCATAATCGAATCACCAAGGTTTGTTAAGTCTAAATTATTACAATATTGTTTAGCTTGACTATCGGCATTATACCAGTGTATTCCAATTGTGTCAGGTAGTATTAAATCTTGGGTGCTATTAAAAAATAACCAAGACAAATCTCTATAATCATATGGATATATAACTGGTAATGTTAATTGAGCAATTGATAAATCACTATGTAAACATTCAATGTCAAAAATATCAGGGTATAATTTTCGTATTAATTTATTACCTATAGATTGATATTCATTGGTATCAAACGATTTAATTGAATTATCCATTATTCGCTTATAGAATGAATTATTAGGGGATGCTAATAAAAAACCAATTAAATAATTTGCATAATCATTAGAACGTTCTTCAACAATTGTTAAATCCAAATCAACGGCATTACCTGATATCATATATTTCGAATAATTTAAAGTTGACATTGGTTTTAAATATAAAACGTCCATATCCGACCATAAACCACCTTCAGTTGATAATAAATACCATCGTAAAAAATCTGATTTATAAACCTCTGAAACAGTATTATAAAAGCCAATATCTTCAAAATCAATTTCAATTATATTATCACAATACTCTTTAATATAAGGTAAATAATTGGTGTTAGTATACATATCTTTTTGATTAGTACCTGACCATGAAATAGTCTCATACTTAAATTTAGGAGTATAAAGATTTACAACCCAATCAGGATTTAAGTCTTTAAAACTCCTTAACGTAAGTAAATTTAATAATGATAACGGACTTAAATCCCAATAAAAATTTGCTATCTTAGGTATTTTAGTACATTCCCATCCCATATCTAATCCATTATAACTTTATATAATTCAATAACTTTACTACCGATTTTATCAGCTTTAAATTCATCTAAGTTGTCCGGTACTTTATGTAGTTTTTTATCAATTATATTTCCATCACTATCTACATTATATATAATTGATGGTTTACCACAAAACCAACTTTCGATAGTTGTTCTACCTAATAATATACCAGCTGTTTCATCACAGTCTTGTATGTATTTTTCTATGTTCCATGTTGGTTGGAAATATGTCACATGCTCTTGGCCGGACAACATTTCGTCCATATTAATACCATTATTTTTACCAACTAAAACTAATTCAGCATCCCATGTTTTGGTTCGCTCTATTAAATCTTTTATGGTTTTTTCTCTAAGATAATCCATTGTTCCAACGAATAATATTCGTTTTTTATCTGATTTCTTTTTTTGTACTGTCGTAAACCTTGTGTTATCAATTGGATTATAAATAACATCTATTATATCTTCAGAAATATTAAATTTATCAATTAAAAATTGTTTAATTTCTGGCCGAATAGCTATATAACGTTTAATTCGTTCATCAATAATTGGGTGCTCTAGTTCAATAACTTCAGAGTGAATTGTTGATATTACTGGTATTTCTGGATATAATTGCATGATAAACTCAGTAATTGGTTTATGGCTTAAATGTAATACATCAAAATCAACTCTACTTATTGCATATAATGTACCATCAACCGATGGTACTTGACCAGTAGGTGTATTTAAAACCCATTTACCATCACCACGTTTATAACCCGGAGGTTCATTCAAATTGTACATTTTAATCCCAAACGAAGAAGCTTTTTTAGCTAAATCACCACCAATTAAATTAGAACATATTGTTACATCACAACCTTGTTTAACTAATTGTTTTGCTAATTCATAAAAATGTATTTCCGAACCAGTATAACTATTAAAATTTAAACACCCGATAAGAACTTTTAATTTATCACCTTTTCGCAATACTTTAGGTATGTTTATAGGTAAATTTTCTTTATATTTTTCTGCAAATTGTATTCTATTAGCTTCCCAAACATCGTTAGTTTGACCTATAGAATAGTGATTAATTTTAATATCGTAATGAACACCAACTTTAACACCATTAATATGATTTTTAAAACAAAAATCTATATCATAAAAATGGAATCCTTCAAAATCTTCACCAAAATTTTCTTTAAGTCTAGTTTTATTAACTGATAAAAAAACGCCATCAACAATTACTGTTTCATCTATTAAATTACCGATATGTTTACTATATGCTGATAACCAAGTTTTACCTTCGTGTGTATGATAAACTTGACCATACATTTTTCTTCCATGTTCCCACCATTTACCAGATGTTGGCATTTCTTTACTACCAGCAACACCTAGAATACCAAATTCTGGGTTACGTTTATAATGCTTAATTAGTTTATCACCCCAATTGTTTGTTTTAATTTCAATATCATCATGACAAAATACAACAATATCATATTTAGTTTCTGTTAAAAACTTATTATAAACCTTAGTTAACCCCTCACCATTATTTATATATTCAATAACTTCAGCTTTAGGTAAACCACAAGTTTTTTTAAGATGTTCAATATGTTGAGGTTTATGTTCTCTTGTACAATATACTATACTTATCATATTTTTATTTTATTTAATACCAGATGAACCAAATCCAGATTCGTTTCTGATAGTGTCTTTATTAATTTCTTCAATTTTAACTAATGAAACAATTCGTTGTCCACTAACATTAGCTAGTACACCTTGTGCTATTCTATCACCATGGTTAACAATAAATTCTTCCTTACTAAGGTTAACTAATATAATTTTAACTTCACCACGATATTGTTCATCAACAGTTCCCGGTGTATTTAAAACTGTTATACCATTTTTAGCTGCTAAACCACTTCTAGGTCTAATTTGTAATTCAAAACCTTGTGGTAATTCAAAGAATAACCCTGTTGATATAATAACTCTTTCTAATGAACCTAATTTAATTGCTGCAAACATACCATCTTCTAATTCTAAATTAGCTCTAATATCAAACCCTGAATCACCTATATTAGCATATTCAGGGTTTGGGTTATTAGATTTATTAGAGAATTGTAATGGTATTTTACCAATCTGAGTCCCTTGATTTAATTCGTTAGTTATTTCAGATAAGACTTGCTCGTATGTTCCATTTTCAATAGATTCAAGTAATCTTGTTTGGTAATCAAACACATTTATTCTATTACCCATTTAATTTTTCTTCTTTAATTGCAAGTTCGTTAGCTTGTTTTAATATAGTAGCCAACATAGTTGAATGCCATTTAGCCATTTTATCATCATCTTCTTTATCAAAATTAACGATAGCTTGATATTCTTCTTCAGTTAAAGAAACACCATTTGATAATGCATACATTGCAGAACGTTCACCAATTCTCATTGAGATTAATTCTTCGTTAAATTTATACATTTTACCTTGATTTTCTTTATGCCATTCAGATGTTTCAGGAATATAAAGTTTAGCTTTACCTATTTGGTGTAAGCAACAAACTTTAATTAACGACTCTTGATTAACTTTTAAGGCATCTGGGAGGATTCCATTGATTGATACAGCGTATTTAGTCACTGTTAGTGTATGGTCGATTAAACCACCTTCAAATGCGTTATGAAGGCTTATCATTGTAGATGCTGGAGCTGTTAATATATCAACACCTAAAAATTCTTTTAATGTTTCTGTAAGAAAACCATATTTTTCACCTGTTGCACAGAATTTTTGGAAATTCTTACCTACTTTTTCTTTTGTTAAACTCATTTTGTGTAATATTAAAATTTAATTTATTAATTTAAACAAAAATACTACACAAAATTACGTTTATCAAGTTAAAATAAAAATATTTTAATCTTTATTAAGTCTTTTTACTTTTTGTCCTAATGATTCACCTTCAAAATATTTTTGATTAACTCTTCTAGCTTGTTTCTTTAAAGTATATCTACTTTCTATGTTATCATTTCCAATAATTTCTTTTAATGTTGGGTTATTAGGATTTAATGATTTATTATGTTCATCAATAACATCAAAATTTGGCATTATAATATTCAACCCACCCGGACTAGTACCATTATATTTATTATCTGATTTATCAACATTACATACAGCACTATACATAATATCGTGTATTCTATCAACACTAACCTTATTTTTTTCCTCTAAATCAGATTTTAATTGTTTTTTCTTTTCTAAAAATAATGCTTGTTCAAGTATATATAATTTTTTACGTTTACGTTCTTTAAGTTTACTAAGGATAAAATTATATAATTTTTTTATAATATTAATTTTATCAATGAAATTAGTTTCTTTAGTTTCAAGTATAATAGGTGTATTAATTTTGAAACCTTCTAAACGTTTTACTATTTCCAAACTCCTATCAATGTTTTCAAAATTACATTTTTTAATACGTTTTTTATTTTTAAAACAAGAAGATATTCTTGTAAAAAAATTAGCTTTTTTTATTGTTATTTTATTCATAATTTAATTATTTTTTAATAATTGATTTATACCAATCTCGTCTCTTTTCAGTTACTGCGTTAATACTATACGTATCTTTAATGGTATTATTTAAGTTAATTGATAATTGTTTTACTAATTCTGGGTTCTCAATTAAATTTTTAATATATTGATACCATAATTTATGGTTTTTATCACTTGGTATTAATAAACTATTACCGTTTGAATTAATTGCACCACCTTTTTCACGAGCATTTACTAAATCAATTTGATAAGGACCAAAATCTTGTGCTATAATAGCTTTTTTATGGAACCCGGCTTCAATAACTTTTAATTGACTTTTTACTTTATTGAAAATGTGTTCAGATAATGGGGCTAATGAAACATCGAATAAATTATAATTACTTGCGTAAGTACTAATTGGTTTAGTCCAAACACGTCTATACGGTTCATTTGACACATTAGAGTATTCATTTTTAGTAAATGATAATAAATGTTCTTTATATTCTGGTGAAATGGTTGTGTAATTATCTGTAAATATTTGCTCATAATTATACCAAACACTTTCTTTTGGTTGAATAGGTCGTTGAGTTTTTTGACCTGTTTGTTCATCAATCGTTGTAATAAACCCACGTAAGTCAAATCCACATAATACAAATTGAACTTTATCTAATAACCCATCAGTTTTAAGTTTACTAACAACACCATTTAAAATTTCTAAATCTTTTAAATGTGATGACCCACCTAACCAACCAATACGAAGTCGTTCAGATTGTTCTGGGTTTGGTATATATTGTTTTTCTTTTGGGTCAATAGCGTTAGGTAAAACAAAAGTATTTTTATTATATTTTTTAATTTCATTTGCAAATATATCTGTTGTTGTACAAACATAATCAGCTAACTGAAGATTATTTAATATTTTTTTATCTATACCACTTTGTTTAATTAATAAATAAGCTGGGTGATGTTGTCCCGGTGACCAATAATCATCTAAATCCATAATGGTTGGAATACCTAATCTACGTAATCTAGGTATTGTACCTTCTTGTTTAACACCTTGGCTATCTAGATAATCACCCATTTTATCATAATCACCAATAGTTCTATGAAAATGAATTAAATCATATTGTTTTAACCATTCATCATTATCAATTTGTGGTTCATAATCAATATCTATATGGAATTCATCACGATATAGTTCTTCTAATGTGATATGTGGTTTTGTACTTCTAAAATAACCTAATTCAGCCAACCCCTGTACGGTCACTAGGTACTATTAGTACACTAATTTTACGACCAACAGGGGTTGTTTTTTTAATATTCTCCATATTGTTTGTTTTATTTATTATATTTATCTATTATTTGTAATATTATATTTTTATCTTTTTTATAATCGTGTTCCCAAATTACTTCTATAATATATCCATTATTTTTTGCTAAGTAAAGTTTATTTTTATCATAATCCCAAATTTCTTTAGCTGTTTTATTTTTTTTTGTGTGAAAAAAAGTTTCACCATATTTTATTGGGTTACAATGCCAGTAATCGCCATTATATTCTATAATTAAATTAAATTTTGGTATGTATAAATCATAAATTTTGGAACCTATTATTAAATTTGGTATACATTCAATATTTTTGCTTAATAAAAAAGAAATAAGTTCATTTTCTGCTTTAGACCTATTATAAGATTTTAATTCACCATTTTTAATCCTTTCTTTCATTAAATTACTCATTTTAATTCTAACATTTTCCATTTTACCACTTTCCCATAAATCAATTTTTATTTTACGAAGTAACTCCCTGTTTTTTGGGTCATTCATTGAATTATCTACACCCATTGCTTTACCAACCCTATTTTTAGATATTTTTTCAATAGTTTCTTTTTTATGTTTTTTACCATAAAATGGGTTACCATTACCTTGTTGATTTATTAATGAACAAGATTTACATATATTTTTATTTTTTAAATTTCTATAAAGATAATATTTGGTTGATGCTGATATTTCTATACATTTATAACATTGGTTACAAATATAATTTGTTACCCACATATTATTTATATTTACAAACGTACTATATAATGGATTTTCTTCTCTCATAAATATAAATATAATTTAAAAATCTAAAAACCCTACATCTGTTTTATCTTTATTAAAATAAAAAAAAGCTTACCGAAGTAAGCTTTTTAAATATTTTTATTTAGTAGTTGTTTTTTTCTTTATAATCCCACTATCCAATAGATTTTTTATTGTTTGTTTTTGAATAGTTTCAGTTATTTGTTTCATAAAATAACCAGAAAAGAATTTTGTCATTTCTTCTTGAACAATTAACCTTATATTATTTTCACTAAGACTATTTGATTGTTCATATATTGGTGGTTGGATATTTTCTCTTACAACTTGTTTTTGTTTACTACTAGGTATAGGTAACTTTTTTTCAACTAAGCCTTGTACATCATCTAATGTAAATGTATGTGTTGGTCCAGTTGCTTGAGGGATTGGTGAATTCTTCATAGCTTGTTTAATAGCATCAGGAAGTTTTGAATTATCAATCATTGACTCAGTTATTTGATGAGCATTATTAGAATGTCTTGAAGCTGTTGGTGCTTGACCAGATGGTAAGGTATCAACAGTTTCTTGAACTAATGCATTCCCATCTACATTACCTGTTTCATAAGAACCGCTTTCAACAGTTTTCATTACAGCTCTAGATTTAGCTAAAATTGACATCAATTTATTAACATCTACTGGTGGTTTTTCCATTTTAAAATATTTTAGTATTCATATCTACTAGGTTCTAACTCAGTAGATTGTTTTTTATTATTAGGTTCACTTTTAACTTGTGCATTTGCAACTTTAGGCTCGATACTTTGTTTTTGTTGTATTTGAGTATTAGCTTTAGGTTCAGATTTCACTTTATTAATTGGTTTATTTTGTTGTATTGTTTGAATATCTCTATCTTGTTTATTTATAGGAACATTAACATCATTATTAGTATTACTATCATTATTAAATCTAGCTACTTTATATATAGTTGCCATAGAATTATCACCACTTTGATTACGAGTTGGGATAGATGGGTCACTATCTAACGCTTTTTCGCTAAACCTAAACCCAGTTGGTTCCCACCCACTAATTCTATCAGTTCGTAATAATTTCCAACCAATATTACTAGTAGTCGTACCAAATGCTTGATATACTCTTAACACTTCATTACCAGCTGTTGATACACCATATGCGTAAACATCAATATACCTAACTTCTGGTCTTGTTTCTTTAGCACCTTGATAATAAATCCTAACCCTTTTATGTGAGTCCAAGGAATCATTAATTTGTGATTTAGAAACAATTTCAGTTAATAGTCTCTTATCTTCAAATATAATATCTTCTAAAAGATTGTAAAGCTTCATACTAAATTTATTTTATATATCGATTTGTCCTGTATTAAGAGACATATCAGGAGCAGTATATGCCGCTACTGAATTATATTCGTTAACAGATACACTATGTATTCTACCAGAACCGGGATATTCTGGATGACCATGTATATCATATGAACCACCACCATTTGTACTATCTAATGGTATACCAGTACCTTTACCTTGAACTGGTGTTATATCATCACTTAATGCTCTTGTGTGATTTACAGAATATTGGTTAGTTGGACTAACATAATTAAATGTATTTCCAGCTATTAATTCATTTCTTTTTTGGATACCTACTTGTTCCAATTTACTTTGTCCAGCCATAATTATATTATATTTATTTTGCCGTTATTATTCATGTATTCTATTAAATATTTAGATTTTTGTATTTCAGCTTCTAAATTTTCATATTGTACTCTATTATTCATAATATTATCAAATTGAGAACCTTTATGAATTTTAGGTAGATTAACATTAGTCGGTTTAGTGTTATCTCTATCCTTAGTATGTGTTTTCTTAAACATATTTTCAGCACCGGCATTCATTCTAGTTTTTTTATAATCGTGAACATTGTCTCTAGAATTACCTAATGTTTTATCAACCCAGAATTTCATGGTATCACCACCATTTAATATATATTCTGCATCAGTAGCTTTATTATTATTTTCATAATCATAATTATCAAAATAATTTTTAATTCTTTTCATTTGTTGATAAGATACTCTTTTATTATTTACAATACCTTTAGCTCTACTATAACCACTAGTATCACCGCCATGTTCATATTTAATAATAGCACTATTTAACTTATGAATTACATCATCAGGACAGTTAAAATATTTATCTTGTAAATCTTTATTAGCCATTATATTTTTTTTCTTAATAAGTTTTTATAATCATTTGAAACATCACTTAAATTCATATTACTTAAAATATAATTTAAAATGATAGCTTTTTCATCACCAATTAACGGTGTTTTATTAATATCATAAATAAATATTTGAGCATGTCTAGCTGCAGCTGGTTTACCTATATTATTAGCTAATTCTTCAATATCTGGTATACCATCTCTATCAACGTCAGGGCTAATAACCCTTTTAACCATACCACTATCCTCATTGCTTAACCTTTTATTAACTATATCTTCAACCATTTTTCTCATTTTATCTTTAGCAACTTCATCAAGTTCTTCTTTTTCAGTTGATTTTACATTTTCTTTTTGAGAACCACTTCTATCACCATGACTATATGGTGAACCGCCAGAACTAAAATAAAATCTAGATGGTTGAATAGCTAATTGAGCTAAATCATCTGATGTTTGTTGTGGTGCTGTCATAATTTCAGAATTATTCACTATACCACCATTGTTACTATCAATAAGGTCACCTTCAATTGGTGAACCATCTGCATCAACTAATTCTTCAAGCTCTTGTTTAGGTTTAACATTGAATTTCTTAAAGTCTTTCTTTTTAATCGTTGTCATAAATATTTCTTTTACTTATAAATATACTCAAGCTACGTAATATTTATTAAAAAACAATCAAATATGACAAATGGATTTATAACTAAAATAGATTATTCCAATAATAGACAAGTAAAACAGAGGGTTTTAACTAATACTAGTTTATCTGGTAGTACTATATTAGGTACAACATTCTCTGATTTACCATATGGACCTAACCCAAATTTATCTGGTGTTAGTGAAACTATTACAAATATATTAGGTACTTTCTCAGGAAATACAGGTACCACTATTTTTATTTTTAATGATAATAGATTAAATTTAGGGTCTTCATCATTATCAGCTATTACACCAACAACATCAGGTATTTCACAAACAACTGGTAATATTTTTACAGCATCTACAAACACTATAATCGATGACAACGTAGTTAATTTAGAATATACTGGCGTTTCATATACTTTTAATGTAAGTGGTATGACAAATATTGGTGGTAGTAATTATTCAGGTACTTCAATTTGTACTAATGTTAAAATTTTAAGTGCTAGTACATTAGATTATACAGGAAGAACAATTTGGTGTTCAATTCCCGGTATATTGAATGTAGATAACAAAATTGAAACTAAAAAAATAAGTATAACTAATGATTTTACACCAAGTGGTACAACAGATACTAATGGTACTATAGGTAGTATTGTCTGGGATGATGATTATTTATACGTAAAAACTAATAATGGTTGGGGTAGAACTACTTTAAGCGGATTTTAACTATGGGAAATATACGAAACGATTATTATTTTAATAATCATGATTTAAGATTATCTAAACATAAATATTATGATTTATATTTATCACCAGACCATGTTTATTTACCACCAGTTACAGAAATTTTATCTGGTGATACATTAGTGACGTATTTTGATTTTAATAACCAAGATATATTTTCAAGTGGTTCAACATCTGCTGATACTATATATAGTTTAGCTAAATGGAAATACGGTGTTAATAGTGGTGAAACATTATACGATATTGGTCTAACTGGTATAGATAATGGGTTAATTACTTACAATTATTCAAGTGGTGACACAGCTAACACTCAGTTAGTTTCAGCAATGACTACTTCAATTCTAACATTAGTTACTGGTGATACTAGATTACAATTAGACAGTGTTACAGGTAATTCTAGTAATTATATATACCCTATTAATATATTATCTGGTTCTACTGGTAATTATGCTCAACTATGTGGTGGGTTTTATCAAGGTTATTATAAATTAGATGGGTATGACTATGAGGTTTTACCAAATAGAGTTGAAAAAGGTTGGGTTGCAGAATTTTGGTTAAATAAAAATAATGGTTGTAGTGGATATACTGGAACCACATTAAATGATACTTACCCAGATAATAAAGGTTTTTTCTTTTATTTAGGTGCAAGAGCTGAAAATAAATTTTGGAATACCTTTGAAGGGTTAAATTCTGGTTGTACATCTGGTTGTACATCAGTAAACTGTAGTGGTGAAACTGTTACTAGTGGTTGTACAATACCAAAAGAAACAAATACGACTACTAGTACTGGGGTTCCAATTAGTCCTTCATCATTCCATGTTACTGAAATATGTAATCAATTTTTAATTTATAGTAGAAGTAAAAGTGGATACACAGCTTGTAATATAGACCAAGGTGATTGTATATCTGTTACAGCAACAACATATCCAAATCCAAATATGGAAAATTTATTCTTAAAATTAAGTAGAGAAACTTCAGGTACTACAGCGTGTAATTTTACTGGTAGAACAATAGATTTAAGTGGTGGTAATACTGATAAAGATGCTGATATTATTGATAATGCTTTAGGTTTTAGAATTAAAGATGATGGTAGTATTGGTTATAGATTATTAACTTATTCAGGTGTTTGTTCTGGTGAAACAACTATTACTGGTGCCACAATAGAAGAAGGGTACTCTCAAAGTGGTATGGTATCTAACGATATATGGTCTCATATAGCAATACGATTTATTGCTGATATAACTTATGATATATGTGATTTAAAATATAAACCAAAGCGAACAGGAAAATTAATGTTTTATGTTAATAGTAAATTAAAATATGTCGTTAATGATTTTGATGAATTTATTGCTAGAAGATTATTCGATGATAAAACAAAACAACAAGGTGTACCATTTAATATTAGTATTGGTGGTGGTTCACAAGGTTTAATAGATAGTCAAACATTTGATGGTAGAGACCCTAATGATTCTCAATTATTAATTGAAAAATATTTTGGTGGTTCTTTTATTGGTGGTATATCAAAATTTAGATTTTATGATGATAAATTATGTTATTGTACAATTCAAGATAATTTTAATATAGAACGTAATATTTATAATTAATAATAATAATAATAAAAATAAATAGAATAAAATGGGATTAAAAAATTCAAATGGTAATTACTTAAAAATACTATCAATAGATGATAGTTATTTAGGTAGAAAATCAGAAATAGTATCATGGGAAATATGGGTAAGTCAAGATGTTAGAAATATACCAACTAATTTCGATAAACCTCAAAATGGTAATACAAGATTAGATACTTTACAAGATAAATTAGATTTAGTTGCTGATGTAACACAAAGTATTAAAAATAATAGAATTATTGCAGCTTACAGTGCATTAAAAGAGAATAGTGAATTCTCATCATGGGAAGATTGTTAATGGATTATTTAAAATAATAGTCATATTTTAAAATAAAGGGGTGTTAACACCCCTTTTTTATTAATCTTAAATATTTATTGTTAAATATATGTATTCAAGATGGGAAATAATAAATTAATTTTAAGAACTTTAAATAGTCCATACCTTAACGATATAACTAGAAGTAAAATCCTAAGTTGGGACGATGTAGATAATAACTTCATATATCTTAAAGGTTTAGGTGTATTATCTGGTTCAACAAGTGGAAATACTTTAACATTAACTAAATATGATGGTACTCAAATATTAACAGATTTATCTAGTTTAGTACCTCAAAAAACTTTAGAATATTGGACATCAGGTTCTACTGGTGTTGGTTCTATTAAAACATCTTCTGGTGAAACAATATCTTTAGGTGATTATTCAGTCGCTGAAGGTTATCAAACAACTGCTAGTGGTTCATCATCACATGCCGAAGGTAATTCAACACATGCGGTAGGTATAAATTCACACGCAGAAAATTATCAAACAACCGCAGTAGGTACAAATTCACATGCTGAAGGTAACAGTTCTTTAGCATCAGGCTCAAATGCACATGCTGAAGGTTATAATACAATTGCTAGTGGTAGTAATTCACACGCTGAAGGTAGTAATTCAACGGCTACTGGTGGTTATTCACATGCGGAAGGACAATCTATTGCAACGGGACAGGCATCACACTCTGAAGGTGCTTCTTACGCAATTGGTATAACATCACACTCTGAAGGTTATTATAGTAAAGCAACTGGTGATAATTCCCATGCTGAAGGTAATAATTCAACTAGTCTAGGTACTTCATCTCATGCTGAGGGTTCTTCAACTACAGCTAGTGGTCAAACTTCACACGCTGAAGGTACTTCAACAACAGCAATAGGTGATAATTCACATGCTGAAGGTAATAGTAGTAAAGCCTATGGTTCAGCTTCGCATGCTGAAGGTTACCAAACAACTGCCAGTGGTAGTTTTTCACATAGTGAGGGTCAATACACAACAGCAAGTGGTGGTTTTTCACATGTAGAAGGACAATATACAAAAGCTAGTGGTAACACATCACATGCTGAAGGTTATATAACTACTGCTAGTGGTAATCAATCACATGCCGAAGGTACTCTATCAACAGCTAGTGGTTCTGAATCACATGCCGAAGGTAATGGTACAACTGCAAGTGGTA
>Ga0172381_10001052_pt1 | contig 33911 bp, 45 predicted proteins | sample Leawel6488metaG_FD_119754 | JGI IMG/M metagenome (GOLD analysis project Ga0172381, IMG submission 119754) | Leachate microbial communities from a municipal landfill in Southern Ontario, Canada - Leachate well 64-88 metaG | ecosystem: Engineered > Solid waste > Landfill > Unclassified | place... | reverse complement strand
GTTTTCGCTCATTTTTATACGACCCCCCCCCAATGTTTTTTGGCCTGTGGAGAAAATACACACAAATGGCTAGGTCGAAAAAACTCAAAAACCGCCTTCGAGACCTACTGCCGACGGAAGCCAGAGATATTTTCGACCAGGCGCCAGATCCTCAGGACGAGGATTTTCTTAAATCAATGGTGGCTTATTCTTGGGCCCAGGAGGTGCGAATGATGGGCCTAATGGAAACCGCCAAAAATCCGATAGTCATGAAGATCCTAAGTACTCAGATTATTTCTCTTCGCACCGATCGTTCTCGGCTGATTCAACTTTACCGAGTTGCCATCAAAGACAATGGCCAAGGCGGCGATACCTACATGGAGTTATTCCCGGAGATCGACGACTCACCACCTCGGTCTCTTTGATGGGAAATGTAATCGATTTCGAGAAAGCGCTATTCGAGCGCCGCAAGCGAATTAAAGCCAAGGCTATTGCCACCGGCACCGTCAAGCATATCGGCATTCCTTCATCTCATCTGCGTTCCTGGTCCCCGTGGTTGCGCCACCAAATGGAAGCGCTTAAGGCAGACACTAAATACGTGGCATTGCAGCAGGGCCGTGGAACAGGCAAGACTGCGACTTTGATTGCAAAGGTTATTGCAGAAGCCTTGCGCTGGCCACGCCTACGCGTGCTGTTCCTGGTGCCGCAGGTGAGTCAATTTCGTGAAGCTATCTTCCCGAAGCTTGAGGCGATGGACGAGACATACTATAACTTGTATGGACGTAGGCTAATAAAGAAATTCAACAAGAGCAACAATGATCAACGATGTTGGCTGATAGGCGGGCAAGAGATCGTTTTCCGAACTGCCGGAAACCTAGAGGCAGCGCGAGGCGGCGAATACGGGATCATCGCTATTGACGAGGGTGCCGATGTTGACGCCAGTGAAGCCAGCTGGGCGGCATTTGCTCCTACGCTTCGTGGATACGGGCCGTTGCAAATGTTCGTTGCGGGCACGCCCAAAGGGACCAATGGCGTGCTAGGTTTGCTGCTATCCATGGCCGATCGGCAGGACTCGGCGGTGACCGTTATCCGGGCTTGCACGCTGGACAACCCGCATATTGACATGGAGACCATACGCTGGTTCAGCAGGCTTATGTCACCAACGATGTTTCGGCAAGAGGTGTTGGGCGAAATTATCCGCCGGACTGGGCTGGTTTACCCGAATTTCTCGGCAGATAGAAACGTACTTAAGGTCGACTTCCAGGCGCAACGCAAGCTACACAGCGTTTTGCGAGATGAGCAATGGCAATACTGCCTATGCCTCGATTGGGGCCCGGCCCAATCTCACGCAGCATGGATCGCCCACCGAAACATCCCCGGTACCAACTTCCCCGAAGCGGTTCTGTTCCACGAGCGCCCGTTCGACGGGACGCCGGTCGCCTCAATGCTTGCGGCCTGTTGGGCTTACTGCGAGCAGCTTGGCAAAGATCCGGTAGCGGTAATCTGCGATCCGAACGGCAAGACAGAAATCAGAATGGCTCGAAAGTTCTTTCGAGACGAACGGGGAATTGACGTTTTGATGGAGCGCAACTTGGCGCGCACTATCGTCGAATCATCATGTGAATTAGTCCGGTTTGCACTCGGTGGCGATGACGGGCAAAGAGTGTTTTTCTGGCTGGCTACCGAGGTGTTGCGGCTTGAATGCAACCAGACTGGAGGCAAGGGCTCCTACCAGGGATTCCTGGGTTATCACTTCAAAGAGGTATCCGGGAAGGCCCGCAATAAACCCCTGGACGACAACTGGTTCGCACACGCTATGGACACGATCCGATATTTCTGGCTTAATGTGCAGCGTCTGGGTTACGAGTGGGATTCCATCCACTACGAGCCAGAGTACGCAGCATCCGCCGGAGCGAGGTAACATGGTTCGAAACAACACCCCTTCTGCTACCGCAGACGACGAGGTCTCCAGGCGCTTAGAAAGCGCCAAATGGATATCCCCAAGTGACGGCGATATCTGGGAAGATATCAGGTTGTTGCTGCGCGGACAATCCCTGGAGGTATGCACTCGCCGGTTGTGGGACACGTTTAAGCTTGCCATCACAGAAGGCGGGATGCAGGTAGTACACTTCCCGCTTTTTGAGTTTGTTCTTGAACAGATCGCTTCGACACTTTTGCTCAAGCCAGAGGTGCGGACTGTGAAGGGGCAGGGTGAGGAACTGGCTGGCCTATGGCGCAAGTGGTGGGCTAATGACTCGCTGGCCAGGGCGGACCGCTTACGCTGCGCAGCCGGATACGCCGTACTTCACAACCGGGTAATCGGCGAAGGCGACGCACGGAAGACCATGGATCTTGAGGTGCTTTTCGGTGAGCAGGTAAGCGTCGAGCCAGACGAGTACAGCCCTCTTGATTGGGGGCTCGTTCGTTCGGTCACAATTAATGGCGACAAAAGCGACGTGGTATATGAGCGGCAGGAAGACGGGAGCTACATAGGCTATCGGGCCAAGCACAGCAACCGAGAACCTCTCGGTACCTGGGCATGTTGCCCGGTGACCGCCTGGTACTACCGCCCCGCTGATACACTGCTACCATCTCCGTATTCAACTCTACGGGATGCTCATATCATGACGGCCCGGCATCTGTCCAAAGCTGCCCATGATTATGTGTACCGACTGAATCAGCCTTGGGCCAAAGGGCTTCCGTCGTGTGGAAGACAGATCCGGTTTGGCGCTCACCTACTGTTAGACCTGGGAGACGAGGGCGCCGTCGGTTCGCTCCAGACTCAGGATACTTTTGGATCCGGAATCGACGGGTTGATCAATGCGTTGCGCCTGGTTCTTCGGCTCTACGGACTACCGCCCGAAATGCTGGGAACAGTGAGCCGCTCGGAAACTGGAGCAGCTCGGCAAGTGGACGAATCTCCGCTCACTTCCATGCAGGCGATGCGCCGAACGGCTATCGACAACGACGTGGCAAAAACCACGGCTCAATGGGCGGCGATTCTGCCCCCCGGCGAAATCGAGTTCGTTTGCGCCAAGCCGCCCCCTTTGATCCCGACCGACAAGGCGCAATATATAGCAGGTATCAAAGCGGAGATGACCATAGGACTAACCACCCCGGCGCTGGTTATGTCGGAGGCGCAGCGCATCCCGGTGACCGAGGCGCAGAAGAAAGTTGACGAAGCGCTAGAAAGAAACCGAAATCAGTTCCCGGAACTTTTTGGAGGATCTCCGAATGGCGAAGCGAGCCCGCAAAGCGACTGATTGGAACGTCAAAACCGGCTTCAGGTGGAGCAAGAAGTTGAGCGATGACGGGCTATTCCCGAAGTTGAATGCTCGGCTGAATGAGGCTGTGTCGTCGCATCTTCGCCAGTTGATGCCGGAGATTTTCCGAATTCTGACTAAGCGGATTAAAACGGGACGAGTGGCCAAGCAGGGGCTGTTGCAACAGCTACCGGCGTACTCCAGAACCTACGCCCGGTTGTTGCGACGGGCTGGTATGTCGGATCGTCCAGACCTTACTCTGAGAGGCGGACTTCTGGACCATCTGTCTGCCAGAGTGGCAGAAAAGGACGGGGCGGTAATCGCCGGGCTGTATCCGTACGGCTCGACAGACGGGCGCTCAAAGCAGTGGCTATGGCAAAAGGTTCGTGAGCGAGAGGGGACGTATGCCGGATCGGGCAAGAAAACAATCCTTCCCTACACGTATCAGCGAAATGGCAAACTGGTAAGCGTGCCAGCCAGGGAGACAGAGGACAAGCGTACTAAGGGCGCCGGACAGGCTATCACCTATCAGGCGCTTGCAAATGAGCTTGCGGGAAGGTACGGTTTCGGGCGATGGACGGGAGGCGGTAAGTCCGACCAGGGAGAAAAGGCGCCGGGTAGATTCCTTACGCTTTCGGCTGAGGAGACTTCGGCGATAGAGCAGCAATTAGCGGGCAAGGGGCGTGCTCTATTGGAGAGCATGCTTCGTGCTGCATTAAAGTGAGGGGACGATATGTGGAAGCTTTTTTTGACTCAGTTGTGTTTTGCTCCAGATGAATCACCAGGCGGTGGAGAGCAGCCCAAAGATCCACCGGCAGACGATGAAAAGAAGCCACCGGCAAAGGATGATACCAGCAAGGAGTTGCTGAAAGAGCTGATGACTCTGCGCAAGGAGAGAGACAAGTTCAAGGCAGAGTCGGAAAAATATCGGACGCAAGCCCACAAGGGACACCGAGAGCGGTTGCTGTCGGACCTGGAGGATGCGCGATACGCTAAGTTCGTGCCAGACGTCGAATTTGACGATGATGGCAAGCCGACGGAAAAAGGCCAGAAGGTTCTAGACGACTTCCGATCGGAGTTCCCGGATTTCTTCAAGTCTGCGGCGGATGCCGAAGACAAAAAGAATGACGTCAAAAATGAGAGAAAAGGTGTACCCCCTGCGGGCTCGGGCAAAAAGGACCAAGCCTTCTGGGATGACATGAAGAAAAACAACCCCAAAAAATGGAGGCAGCCCGACACCCAGCGGGAATACGCGGACTGGCTTTCCAAAAGGAAATAAATCATGGATATCGATTTCAAGAAAGAACTCTGGTTAGATAGCTTCGAGGTGGAGTACAAGAAGGCCAACCCGATCTTCACCTTGTTCTCCAGCAAACCCGCACCCATCGGCGTCGGCCATGTCAACGTACCGATTATAGGGGCTGGAGAAATCCAGGATCTGGATCGGGGCATTGCTCCCGATCTGGCCGGAATGGTCAACGGGGAGGTGCAGATCTCTATCAACAAACACAAGGCTTATGACGAGACTTTCAACGACCTGGACGCCGTTCAGTACGACGTTGACGCCCGTTCGGCTTTCGTCGAGACGGCAACCCCGGCTCATTTGGGCGCCATTGACAGTGACCTCTTCACGATTTTGGAGGCCTACCGGTCGCTCAACTCGCTGTCTGCGGCTGACTATCTCGTTGCTACTGCCACTCCGGTGGAAGATGACGACGAAAAGATCGCCAAGGAAGTCCAGAGGCTCTTGACCAAGGCGCTGGGCAAGATGAAGAAGCGGTTAGGAAAGGACGGCGTCAACCGCCGGTTCCTGCTGTTGGATTCGTTCTGCCACGACAACCTCGTGATGGGATCGCCCAAGCAGAGCCCGGAGCGCCTTGACGTGCCCTTTGGTTATGCCCGAGGAACCGCCAACCCGATTTTGGGCACGCAGCCCTATGATGCGGGGGTGCTGACCAGGACTTTGGTCGCCGAAGATGAATACTTTGGCGAGCACACCATAATCAGGGGCTTTCTCTGTATGCCGTCTGCCGTCGGCGTCGGCGTGCAGGTGCTGCCCGACATCGAGGCAGAGCGATCCGCCTCGAAGAGAGAGACCCGGCTCTGCACCACTGGCCGGTACGGTATGAAATCCGTGCTGACTAAGCAGTATTGCGAGCTGTACATCAAGGTGCTGGGTGACCACACCTAGCCAGCGGAGGGGAGCATGATCCTGCAAAAAGACATCGGCGGAAATCTCCAGTATCTTCTGGATTGTGACTCCCCTCCATCGGCTCTTACCTACTCGGTGATGGACTCTCGGGACGCCGTAAGGCAAACCGGTATCATCGAAGCGCTGCCTGTGCTTTACCAGGTGTCGGTTACTACCATCCAGGATGACGGCCTAGACATTCGGCTAGATCTGGATCTTGAGGGCGAGGGAGAGGATGAAATTGAACTCGCATTTAAGCCCGGTGATTTGGCGAGGGTGACCGATTCCGAGGGCCGCGTTCACGACCTGGTTTGTTCCGGCCGTGGCGCCGCTCACGTCCTCGTGTCGGGGTTGACTCTTGGACCAGAAGAAAGTTGCGTCTCCGTCTGGCGTCCCGAAATCGAGATCCCGATATCCGCTGCTACTTGCGATCTGTGCGCCGATGGATACCGGGTGATGATCTCCGTAGACGCCATGCGAGACGTAGTAACTTTTGCCGTCGCGCCCTATACCCTTTTGGTGCCGCTCAATGTCCGCACATTTTTAGACTGGCACCCGGAATTCGGGGCTAACCAGGCCGCCCTTATACGGCGCCGGGATTGGCCCAGGCTCGTCAAGAGTGCCATCCAACTTTTGGAAACAAAACTTAAGGCCTCAGGCAACTGGCTTCAACTCGTGGCTCCGTCGTACGGACTACAGCGGGCAGCGGCCGAAGCGCTCTACTATTTAGTGGGTGAAGAGATCCGCCCTAAGGATTGGGCGGGCGCACCGGGCGATTACGAGCGGGCCAGAGAGCGGCGGCTTACTGCGGCGATCAAAGATCTTCTGGCAAACAGCAAGATCGACGATGACGCCGATGGCAAGATCGCCAGCAAACAACCGGAGAGCCGGGAAGGCGCTTGGAGGATTGTGCTATGACCGCTATCCAGGCATTCACTAAGCACATTCGGGAGCGGCTTAGAGCGGCTGGATTTCCCAGCTTCGTGGCTGGGTCCGAAGATCTAGCCAACGAACCGCCTCCACAGCAGATGCACGGAGTATGGGTGATGCACCCTATCGGCCTTAAGGTGGGTGCCTACGATCTGACTGAGGCCAAGCGACGACAGACATTTGCCCTCGTCGGCCTATGGTCGGGCGTCGGCACCGAAATAACTGGTAAGGCCAGTCGTGGCGCAATGGCCGTCGTGGACAAGATCTTAAATTCCGAGTATCCGCCGCAGGTGACAGAAATCACGTTTCCTTACGAAGAGTGGCCGATCGATACTACGGAGGGCCGTACCGAGATCGGGATCAGAATCTTCGCCACACTTAAAGACTGAGGTAAAAAACATGACTAAGAAATACAGCATCGTCGGAAGAGGCGGGGCATTTTTCGCAGGCGAGGCCACCTATGGTGGGGGAGCTGACGGCGAACTACAATACATCCGACTCAATGAGTGCATTATCCCCAGTGCCATGGCCTTCGAGGAATCGGCGGCCATGAAACAAGGCGACTACCGCAACCCCGGAACTTGGCTGTCAGACGCCAAAGAATTCAATGCGACAGCAGATTTCCACGCCCATATGTCTACTTGGCCGGCCGCCAAGATAGACACGGCGTCGATATCGCCGCTGTGGCAGTTGATCGGTGGTTTGCTCGGCAATCCCGTATCGGGCGGCATGGGCACGCTCAAGGCCACTGGCAGCACCGCCAAGGTACTACAGTTCCCGGACTCCGGCCCGTATGCCGTGGTACCAAGCGAACTGGGGTTCAAGCCCGGGGAAGGGTTGGCGGTCCGCAATCCTGGCGAATCCTGCATTTTGGGTTTTGCCGATATCGAGGAAGTCGACGACGCGGCCTACACGGTTGTGCTTCGCGCTCCGCTCAAAGCGGAACCGACCGGAGAAGCCACGGTATACGGCGGCTTTACGATTCCCAAGCTGGAGTGGGATGAGGATGTGCTGCTAAGCGCAGAGTTCCAGACGCTGGGCGGGGCAGAGTTCGACGTTCGCAAAGCCATAGGCGTGACGACCAAGCAGATCGTGATTGACTGCCCGTTTGGGCAGAAGCCCACGATCACGCTGAGTTTGCACGGGCACCCGCAGCCGCTGGTGCTATCGGAAACCGGAGGCAACCCCGGCATCCAGAGTTACCCGTATCCCGAGGCTACTCAGGTTTTGCACGGCGGGCTCTATGCCTATTATGACGACACCCTGGTTGCATTAGAGGGTGGTTTCAAGATCACGATTGACTGCGAGCACAGCCCGATCCGCGGTATTCACTGTGCCGATCCCAATGGTTACCAGGCGCCTGTTTGCGCCGGGCGACCCATCCAGGTGGAGCTTGCCCCTGCCCACAAAGGCAACGAGTGGCATCAGCTTCAGTACTCACCATCTGTGATCCATCTGCGAGGATGGTTTGGATTTGGGCCGATGGTGATTGCCTGGGCCATGCCCGCGGCAACACTCATTGCGCCAGTCGGTGACGGCACCGAGGGGCAGACCAAGACCAACACGCTCACCTTTGGCGACGGTGCCTACACTGGCGACGTCGGCACGTTCGACCCTGAGGAAGATGCAGGCAACGCTTCGTTTATGCTTTGGACTTTAGCGGGCGAAACCGCTTAAGTTTATGGTCCCGGCCGGATACCCCTCCCGGTCGGGACTGTACCACCAGAGGGGCGTACTGAGGGGTACTAATGACGTTCCATTATCACGAGTCTGCCGATGTCCCGATCCGCGTAATTCCAACCGACCAATCAGCCGTAGACTGCGAAAGCGAGGCGGGCATCGCTGCCTGCAACGCGTACCGTGCCACGCTAGACGAGTCTCTACTAATTCTCCAAGGCAAGCCGCTTGTATTTTTGTTCCGAGAGCCCACAGGCACCCGGTACGACAAGGCGCGCAGGGACTCCGGATGCAAGGGCGGCGCTGCGTTCGACCAGTGCACCGCACGTGAGTTAATTCGGCATTGCTTGGTTGGGTGGGAAAACGGAGATCCGTCCTGGCCAGATTGGAAAACTCTGGCGAAAATTGAAGGCACTGAATTAGTCGTATCTTCTGACTTTACCGATCAGATGCCCCCGTCGTACGTGACACAGTGCGGGCTTTCTCTCTGGAGGCACTTCATTTTGGGAGTTCAGGCCGCACAAAAAGGCAAGGGAGAAATTCAGGTGGAGCCCGATTCGGGAAACTGATTCGGTGGGCAGTGCTACGGGAGCGGTGGGCTGGGCTGTGCGCCTACTACGATCCAGTGAAGGATTGCCCACACTGCCCACACTGCGTTTGCGCGGCGAGCAAAGATGCAGAGCCACACCCTGGCTATGGAGACGACCCGGACTGGTGGCTCGTCTGCCCGGCCAAAGAGTTGGATAAGCCAGAGCACCAATGGGTGTATCGGCTCCTGCATCTGTACCGGCATTGGGCTAAAGGCCAATTGGGGCTATGGGTGCCGCACCCAACTGAATCGTTGGGCCGGTTGCTCATGATTGCCGACTCTGCTATAACGGAACTCCAGAACTGGAGGATTGAGAAGTCCTTGCCAAAGGGGAAGACATGAAAATATCCATCCTAGATACACTGCCAGGGCCCGGCTATGCGGGGCTGCAAAAAATCTTAGACGATCTCAGATCTTCGCTGAGCGCCTATCTGTCACACGAGGATCCGGACGTGATTGTTTGTGCGTTCCCCGGCGCCCCCCCACCACCCGACACAGACAAGCCTATCGTACTCGTGTGTATCAGGCCGGAGCCATGGCGGCATCTGCCAAAGTTCCGGGCGTTGGAGTCCCGAGCGGCTTTGATTGTGGGAGTGCTACCAGGCGGTTCGTTCGTGGAGCTGCCCCAAGGCCAGCGCATCGGAGCATTGCCGGAGCTGGTGGAGACGATCGCGTCAATGGAGAGCGCTCCGCAGATAGAGCACATATGGGGATTACACTCTCTGGGATGCGGCGGTGTGGAGAGGGCCGTTTCCGATTGGCTGTTCGAAATGCCCGAGAACATCCGCTGTGCCACGGCCATAGTGAGCGCCAGGTCCGTTGCGCAGACTATTCCATGGCCTGAGGATGTGCATTTAGGGATAGGAATGAGTTTGCTCCCGATCGTGAAGCGTCACCAGCGCACGCTCAAGAGTGTTTTCGTGGCCCCGCTGCAATGCCAGGATTCCGCGTCGCTGATAGGTTTGTGCCGAAATGCCGGAGTTCCGATCTACTGGATACTTTGCTCAACGCTGCCCACCGTGATCACTGACTGCAAGGCCGCAGCCAAAGCGGGGGCTGTGTTGCTGGCCACGAGCCCGGCACTGCTACAGGTGGCCCGCTCGATCGGCGTCGCTGAATATCTGCCACACTTCGTGACAGAGATCCCACAACGCAAGGGCAAGCGTGGTAAGACTCTCGGATATGTAGGCCGGCTTTCGCCAGAAAAAGGGCACCAGCGATTTCCGGCGTTATTGCAGGCTATGCCGGAATATCGGCTCAAGATATGCGCTCCGGAATCCTCCACGCCCAAGGGGGCGCAAGAGAGGCTCTGGTTGGAAAAGGCGTTTGCAAATGCCGGCGTTGCGGACCGAGTGACTTGGACCATTGACGAACTAGATCGCTCGAAGTTGTACGACGGTATCGACACGCTGCTACTCCTGAGTGAGGGTGAAGGCTATTCGCTGGTAGCGCACGAGGCGCTATCGGCGGGTATTACCGTGGTTGCCAGTCAAACCCTACATCTCTGTCAGGAGGGTAACCCCGGGGTTTTGGGGTGCGATATCGACACCGGCATACCGGCAGCAATAGCAGCGGCGGGCAAGCCCACGTTTGCGGCCATCGCTAAAGCCAGTGTTGGTCACGGGCGGGACGCATGGGTAGCGGAGTGGAAAGACACCGCTATCATGATCATGAGCGGAGGAGCGGCAGAGCCCCGCCCTTTTGATCGTCGCTGGCACGGGCCCGAAAGATGGGCGGCTCTTGCCAGCATACCGAGCCGGGTGGAATTGCTGCGCAAAACCGTAGCATCGCTACTGCCTCAGGTTGATCGGCTCCACGTGGCCTTGAATGGATATGAGTCTGTCCCCGAATTCTTAGCGGATCCCAGAATCGCAGTGCTGAGATCTCAGGATGTTGGCGACTTTGGCGACGCTGGAAAATTCCTCTGGGCCGATCGGTGCGGTGGGTATTACATTACGTGCGATGACGACATCATCTACCCGCCTGGGTACGCAGACCGGTTGGTAGACGCCATTGAAGATCGTGGCAGAATGGCAGTAGTGGGTTTCCATGGGAACATTTTGCCTAACCAATTTTTGAGCTACTACTCAGATCGTGTCAACCTTAGGTTTGCCGCAGAACTGCCTGAGGATCGGCCTGTAGACATTCTGGGCACCGGCGTGTGTGGCTTCCATTGCTCCACCCTACCATTGAGCATGGCCGATTTCCCGGCGCCGAATATGGCTGATATCTGGCTGGCTAAGAAGGCCAGACTCAGCGGAGTGCCGCTCGTCTGCCTGTCGCACTCCGCTGAATGGATCAGGCCACAGCCAGTAAAGGAGGGCATCTATGAGGCGCACAAGCGAAGCCCCGATATGCAGGATACCATACTCAGAGGCATGGGCGGTTTTGGACAACCGCAGGATGTAGGGTGCGCATTGCCGGGCAGTCTGGCGACGGCGAACCCCCGCGCTCTATCAACGATCATATCAGCGTACCAGCCCGATCCGGAGTGGCTCCGTTTGGCCATTGAGTCCGCGCAAGCGCAGCCGTTACCCGAAGGCTGGCATCATGAGATCTGGGTGGGCTTTGACGGCTGCGAACCGATACCGTTACCCACGGGCGTGCACTACGCAGCGAGCAAGTTCAATCACGGGCCGTATGTGATGGCTAATCTTCTGGCAGCTCTATCATCTGGTGAGTACATCGGGCGGGTAGATGCAGATGACGCAGTGCGGCCCAATCGAGCGATTCGGCTGATATCTATGTGCCCGCCCGGCGGAATTGCGGGCAGTGGATACACGGATCTGGAACACCCCGACTCACAGACAGAGCACGGCGCTCGACCGTGTGAGGGAGCGTGGCTGTTTTCGCGTTCGGCGCTGACTAAGCTTGGCGGCTGGGCCGCCTGGAGATGTGCCGCTGACACTGATAGTCTGGAGCGAGCCCGGCTGTTGGGCATACCGAGAGCCAGCGAATTAGCCAAGACCTACCTGTACCGGCAGCACCGGCAGCAACTCACGAGGGCGGCCGGTACTTCGTTCGGCTCCGCCATACGGCAGTATTATCGTTCACGAATACGGGCTCGGCACGAGCGTACCGTTGTGCCGTACATTCCTGCGCGATATACGGTACACTACTGATAGAGGAGGCGTCCCATGCCTGAAGCTCTAGTACTGCGGTTCGAAGTGGACAAAAATGGCGTCATTCAACTCCAGGGCATGGAGGATAAGATCCGGGGTGTGACCCGGGCAACCCGAGACACCAACGCCGAATGGGACCGCATGAGCGGGCTAATGCGGGCGTCGGTTTTGGTGACAGGACTCAACCAGGGGCTGTCAGTGGTGTCTTCCCTCGTGAGCAAAGTCCAGGAATTAGGCCAGGCACTGGAACACATAGACGATGTGATGGGCACGGCCAAGTGGGTTGGCCAAATCGGCATGGCAGAAGGCTTGCTCAGAGAAGACTTTATCAGCGATCTACAAAAGGCTACAGGAGGCCGGCTCAATACCGAGCAGCTCGACGAAATGGTGGCCCGGCTAAAAAATGCGGAGATGTCCGCCGAATCTATGAGCGTTGTGGTGGCTAGTGCGTTCTCGAAGATGACTACCGAGGGCCACAAGATGGAGACCACCCTAAAGGCCGTAGAGATGGCTATTGGCGGGGAGCAGGAGCGAGGGCTTCGGCGAGTGGGGTTTTACGTTGACTTTGCGGCGGCCTATGCAAAGGCCGCTAAAGAGCTATCCGTGCCAGTCACAGCTCTGACAAGAGATCAAAAATTGTTGGCCCGAGAAATGGAAGTGGTGCGTGTGATGGGAGGCTACGTCACGCCAGCGGTGGAAGGGCTGGGCAGTGCCTACGGCCGTTTGTCTGCCAGTCTGCACAACCTCAAAAATGAATTGCTGGCCAGTTTGTCCGGCGTGAAGGGATGGCAGGATGTCGACGTGCTGACCGACGTGTTCAAGCTGCCAGACGTTGAGGCGCAGCTTGGGGCACTGCCCGCAGCCATAGCGGACACCCAAAGACAGATCGCACAACTGCGGGCGAAAGCCGATGAGGCTTTCAGAGAGTCGGTATCGCCATTTGTGGATTACAGTGCGGGCGGCTCAAGGTTCGCAGATCAGGCGGAAGATCTGAAAGCACAGGCCGCAGCGATGGAAGCGACGATAACCATCGCCGGAGGCATCCTCACTGGGCAATTAGCCAAGTTGGCCAAAGACAGCAAAGAGGCCGCAGAAAATATCGCTGGCATTCCGGGGGCGTCACTGGCCAGCTTTGAGGCACTGGACCAATTGGTGCCTAAGATGGACGCCAGCTCGGAGCGAATGCTTGAGCTGTCGGACATGGCGGAAGATCTGGCAAAAAAAATGCCGTCGTTGTCAGGTCCGCTAGGTGATTTGGCTAAGCAGCTTTACGACGCAGCTCTTGCCACGGCAGAGCAGAGCGGTAGAGCGGAGCGGCTGATGGGCGTCGGCAATGCAACCAGCGCTGCGGTGCGGCAGTGGCATAAGGAATTGCTCGGCTTAAGCCTTAGGCAGAAAGATCTCAGTGCCGTGGAAAAACAACGGCTGTTGGGCCTGGCCGAGGTCATAGACAGTTATCAGAAGGTGAATAAAGTTTCGATAGAATACGCAGCGACTCTTTCCTCTGTGCTGTCCGTTACGGCTAGCCTTGCCAAGGCAGAGATCATTTTACCCGGCGGCACGCCAGAGGCTATCGGTGCCGTGGCAAAAGCGATGGACGCCGTAGGTGCGGCTCAATCCGAGTTGGAAAAGGGAATCAAAGACTCAGACCCGGTAGCGCAAAGCCGGGCATGGGCAACGCTCGAAGGTGCGGTGGAGAGTTATCGTGGCGCTTTGGCTCACGCCGGAGTCTCGACTGACGAGATCGCCAAAGCCACCGATACGCTTACTCGCACTATGGCGATGCTGCGCACTCAGGCCGCTGCGGGCATTCCGAAATCATGGCTGGATGGGCTAGAACAGATCAAGCAGACGAGCGGGGACGCAAGTTGGGCATTCGCCAGATGGTGGGAGAAGGTGTCAAAGCCGCCTGCCAAAACGCCCAAGGATAGCGGTGGTGGCGGCGGAAGCAGACAGGCGGATATCAGCGAAGCGGAACTCGAATTACGGCAGCAAATAGCAGCCGCTACCGACGATCTGTTGAAGAGCGAAATGGAGTATGAACTAGCCCTCGCGAAACTGGGCGAGCAACACAAGTCGGGCTCTATGCGAGCCAGAGAATACGCTGCATCGGTGGCAGAGGCAGAGGGGGCACTCAACGCTGCGTACCGACAGGCCGCAGCGGCAGAGGAGGCTTTGCACAAGGAACAGGAAGAGCGCCGCCTGGATGCGGAGCAAGAGATTATGCGCACCTTGGCCAGCGCTTACGATCGGCTGACTGAGGCCAAATTTGAGCTTGCGGCAGCTACGGGAGCGCTGACAAAAAAAGAGGCCGAATCTCTCATGCTCACCCGCCGATTGATGGCAGCGGACGAAACGGACGCCAAAGTTTTGGAGATTGATGCCAGAATCACGAGCATGCAAAGAGAGGCAGAAGCACAAGAGCACTTGGCGGATGCAGCGCTAAGGCTCCAGGTGGCCACCGGAGCACTCACCCAACAGCAGGCAGATTCCATCGCCCTGGAACGACAGTACTGGGGAGCCGAAGAGGACACCCGGAATCAGATCCTGGCTGTGCATGATCGCATAGCGGCGATTGAACTGGAGCGGGAAACTATGGCCGAATGGGAGCAGGCGCTGGCAGGCGTCGGACAGTCCATGATGGAGGCCATCCGTTGGGGAGAAGAACTCAATCAGATCGCCGGGCAGAGCGAGCCATTCAGCGATCGCACGAAGATGATCGCCGCCAACTGGTCTGCCTTGTCTGACTCCATGGCCAAAATAGTGGGCAGTATCGGCAAGAGCAATAAGGAGATCGGGATAGCGATAGGCGAGTCCTCAGGAGCGCTATTCCAGATGTTTTCGGCCTGGGATTCGCCGGACGCCAAGACGGCGTTCAATCGAATGGGCATATTTTCCATCGCTCAAGCTGGGCTGTTCGGCGCCTTTTTGGCTTGGCCCCAGGCGGCTGGTGCGCTGTTGTCCGCCGGTCAATTTTTCTGGCTGGCCGGGCAATCCGGAGGCGGCGGCAGCAAGGGCGTCGCCCGCACTCTGGGAACATCCGGAGCACAGCAGGCACAGAGCGGGGCGCCGGTATACTACACCCAGAATATCTACGGCCTGCTAGGCACGCCGGAACAGGTGGGTGACCAGGTGGCCGGCCTGCTCACTGCATCTTATCGAGGCGGGAGCAACTCCGGGATGCTGCCCGGCGGCATGATGCGGAGAGCCTAATGAGATACACTATCCTTAGCGCTCATGTGTTTGGCTTGCCCGTCACTGTGACGTGCGGGCTGGCATCGGTGACTTTCGGCGGCTACCAGGTGCGCACCGCTGACAGCATCGTGGCGAGTCTCAATGCGGCTTTCGCTGGAAAGGTTGCGCTCACTCGTCTAACCTCTGGCAAAATCGGAATATCATGGGCACAAGGCGAGGCCGGGCCGATAGATCTAAGCGACTCAAGCCTAGCGCTGTATCTGGGATTTAGCGCCACAACGATCGCCAACACCGTGGCTATATCCCCCAACGCAATAAGAGGACACTTCGCGCGAGAGGCGTCCGACCCGCTGTGCGGCAAAGAGCGCCGATCCTCCGCCGATACGGCTCATATCTACGGCAGAGTTACCGATCCAGGGGAAGACTTAAAGACCACCGGCTCAATGGGACTTTGGGTGCATCGGAGGGGAGAGGCCGGGATAATGCCTGTATCAGCCGCAGCACTATACGCAGCGGCGGATCAATGGGTACGTGGGCCGATAGAGATCATAGATCATACCGGTGCATCGTATCTCTGCATGATTGCAGAAGGCTGGGAGTGCGCTCCGGAGCTAAGGGACGGTGAAACTGTGACGGCATCTCTGGAGGTGGTACGATGGCGACTAATCGCATAGATAGAGTTTGGGACGGCACCCCGTACCCGCTATATTTGGGCGTGGGAGAGAATACCTATGTGATAGGAATGGCTCGTGTTGCCTGGCAGCGGCCGATAGAATTGGTGGTGGCAGATTTGGCAGCGGCCATGACCGCCGCGTCTGGGCAGTCGTTCAGCGCAGAAGTGACAGATGATGGGGAGTTCGAGATCTCCTCGCCAAGCGCTTTCAGCCTCACGGTAGTGCCGGGATTTGCACTCACTGCCGGGCTGGCGACATCTTACACCGCAGTGACGAGCGTGCAATCAGCCTTGGGCAAATGGCGGGTGTTGCGGTCCTACGGTGTGGGACTTCCGGCCATGGGCTGGCATAGAGCAGTAACCGGGCTGTCTTCGGCTGTATGGGATGGCCCGTTTCGGTTCTTCGACATCGAGATCCCGCAACCGTACCGAGATCGGCCGTCGTTCGATTTCCGGCGTGTGCCGGTGGTTTTTTCCCGATCGGACGGCTCTGGACTGTGGGCACTCGATAATCTCACTGGTTACATCCCAGCCCGGCCCATCGAAGAGAGCCAGCAATTCAACTGGCTGCACCCAAATAGCGGGGAATACACTGTGGGCAATACCCGGTATGTGATGATGGAGGGCGATCATGCTTGAGGTACTGCGACGCCCCGACGTGCGGATCTACTACGCAGTGGAAATCGAGGGCTTATCGGAGGCATGGGCGGAGCAGGGGTGCCCAGTCAATCTTTTTGGCTACGCTGCATTGCGCAGAATCATCGCCCAAGAATCCGTGGTGCTCACCTACGCCCGGCTGGAGCCTATGCGAGGAATTGGCACGCCGGGGAGCCTGTCGTTGCGGCTCCAAGATATCGGCGGATACATTCCGTCGCTTTTTGCGCTTGGCGCCACGACCTATCTGACGGCGGCTGTAGCAGACGACGATAGCACTATACACGTAGGCTCCACGGAGGGCTTTTCGACCGGCCGAATTGTGATCCAGGGAACCACGTACGCATATACGGGGAAAACCGCCGATACTTTTACGGGCTGTGCTCTGGCTGACGCAACAAGCGCCTATCGGCCTGCTCACTCCGTGGATAGACTGTCCGGCCCGCAACAGGCAGCGCTTCCAGCCGCACGAGTGCGAGTATCCGAAAGCCAGGGGAGTTTGACATCTCGGTACATCATAGTGCGAGCGGCGGCGCTGGACCCTGGAGGATATCCGATAGCGGATGACTCCGGCGCCACCTTCTGGGAGGTATGGCGAGGGATGATAACCGATTTGCCTCGCTCACCGGATGCTTCGGGGTACCAGTTGAGGGCGGAAACTCTTGAGCGCATGATCCCAGACAGGGCGCCAACGAGCGGCCCTCACGGCGTGATAGATGCGCGCAACGGCTTCAAGGCCGGGCTAGTGATTGATCAGGATTCTGATTGGTATGGCTACCTTGACCATACTGAGTATTTTTTCCCGGAAGCTCGTTCGCTTGTGTGCTTCGGGGCTCAGTACGTAGCGCTGGGAGCGGACCCAGAGCAAACCATAACCGCATGGGTGCACGAAATGGGCACCTATTACGGGTGGGCAAAAAAGGCCAGAATTGAGCGGGCAATCTTCACGCTGTTCGAAGATCGCTTAGGCGGGGCTTGGACGGCTGATTTGATCTTCCGCCCAGATGATCAGATCTTCGAACTCCGTGTATCAACCCTGTCGTTTGCGTCGGCATCCGGGCCGTACTGCTTGGCTATAGTGCCTCGGATCGATACGATCTGGAACCAACTGGGATTCCTGGGGCAGCAAAATTGCGTGAGAGCGTGCGTGATCAATCAGCCCGTAACATTTGTTTGGACGGCAGACATTGCGCCGGCATCGGTGGCGCTTGCGGCGGATGATACCGAAATACCGATAGTAATGACAGGGCTCACCCGCAACGGCGCATCCGGCGGTTGGGCAAAAATCGGAGACGAAATAGTACGATATGCTGGTATTCTCTGGCACACCGGCGCATCTCCAGATGTAGGCAGTGACATACGGGCAATCCTCCACGGGTGCCAGCGTGGCTATGGAGGCACCCAGGCCAGCCCTCTGATATTCCGGGCCTTTGACGGCGACGATCCGCCGGAAGTATCACCAGCATGGGCGATGCAGGACGAACGGTCGGTATGGCCAATCATGGCCAAGGCGCTATGTGGGACATCCGGCGCAGCAGAAAATTTATTTGTCACCGGCCCTAATCCGGACGATCCAAAGTGGGGGGAGTACACAGAGCCGGGGCACGGAATATCGGCTCTACATTTCGACGGCGCCGCACTGTATAGCCTTATGGGCGCCGATGCGCTGCTATCTCCGCTCACCGGAGCGCCGGAAGATTTCCGCTCGTGGCTCTCTGACTGCCTGGCTCTTGAGGGATACGGGCTAGCTTGCGTGCCTGGCGACGACGGGAAATGTTTGCTAAGACCTATCCGAATATCAGGGGCAAACCCCGCTGAGGTGGTAGCCAACGGCAGAGTAGATCCGACCGACGGGCTGGCAGTGACATCGGGACTATCGGCTTTAAAGAACGCGGTGGAATTCCGAGACCAAAAGGATGGGCGAGCCACATTCAACGATCTCGATTCACAGCAGACTCACCGAGTGCTTCAGACTATCGAATTTGAGGCGCCGGTGGCCAATGCTGCGGTATTCCCGGCGCTTGGCCCTACTGCTATCAGGATATTTGAGATCATGGGCGAGCGATACGCGTATCTGGAATCAGGTATGGCACCGGTGGGGGTTCGCTTTTTGTCCCCCGGAGAAGTGGTAGATCTTGCATTTGTTGAATCGGCGTACAATGGGATCTACCGAGTTTTGGGAGCGTCAACCCCGCTTCGGGGAGCTGGCAAGGTGCGGCTCTCTGGGCTGCGAGTGGAGCACTGGCAAACCCGGATGTACGCCCCCACCACGCTCGTTATTTCGGTAGCAGAGAGCGGGTTTTCTTTTGCCGTCACCGTTGGCGGCGGGAGCCGGTATCGGGAGAATGCCCGGCTGTGGGTGCACGATCCCGGTAATTGGACAGTCGGAGTACTGATAGACATAGATCTCATAGACGGGGACACGATCTACTGCAATGATACCACCGGAATATCTGAGGGATACGAAGTGGAGTTTGACGGCGAGGACACATCTGCGGACGAGGATCGGTATCTTTGGTTGGATACTGGCCTAGACTGGGGGGACTAATGGCGATAACACACAGGGCACCTAAAAGCCTTTGGGCCGGGGCAATCGGGCTAGACGAAACCAATCGTGGTGCCACTGCGGCCGGATTTGCCGGTATTGTGAGGCAGGGGAATACGGTACATTCTGCAGGGCCGGCCCTATTTTCGGCGGGCGCAATGTGCCCCGATGGAGGGAGCGGATTCCTGCTGTTTGAGCAATCGGGGAAGGGTTGGCAGCATTGCTTGAGGATCTCTGTCATGCGGGGAAGTTGGGACGGTGTATACATGGGCGACGCCTTGACGATCTATTTGGACGGCGGCACCCTGGCCTATGATCGTGACGACTTCGACGCCTCGCGATATCTGGAGGTAGGTCTTCCCGCTCCAATAGGAGATCTTCTCGCCTGGAAAATCGATTGGGACAACGGCGTGGGTAAGGCCGTGCCTACCTCGTGGCAGGTAGCAGCGATACCGTTCACGGAGTCTGACGTAGGCACGCTTGAGGGCCTTGGATACATCCACGAGGATAGGGCAGCGGCCAACTGCGGCGTGTCTCGTGGCACGATGCAGCGGCTTCAAAATCAGATCTATGAGTCTTCCAGGCGACCGCTGGCCATTGGTCATGTCGGTTTTCCTGTGCCCTACCGAGTGGGGAAAACCACGCAATGGCTGACCACTCCTACGCCGTTTTTCAGCACCGGCAGAGGGCTGGTATTGGCGTTGCGGGGCATTTCCGAAAGCGCAGAAAAACAAGTGGCGCTTTTTGTGGATGGTGCCGAGATCGCTACCGTAGACGGTTTACCCAGCGGGTGGGCTGCTGAAATGCAGCGCAGCGCAGTATCAGATCCACTCTCTGTAGGCTGGCATACGTGGGCTATCCAGGTGCGATCGCTGGCCGCTAACACCGATATCAGCAGCATCTCAGTATATGAGGAGATACCGATATGATATTCGTGCCTACTTCTGAGATCATTCCGCAGATCATGCATTATGAAGGCCAGGTGGCCAGAGCCATAGATCCGATTAATTTGGACCGCAGGCAGGCTTACCTAATATCGGGCCGAAATCCGCCGGTGCACTACGCCTTCACGCAGCCCGGATCGGGCGATAGAAAACTGTGGTGTCCCGTATTGCTGCCACCGTGGTGTGGCGAGGTTCGTGTCGCAGTGCGGGCTATTCGCACTAGCGCCGATGGGCAAATAACGTGCCAGGTTCAGACCAGCGTAAACGGGGTGGATGTAGTGGGGCTGTCCGCCTATCTGGAAATAGGAGAGCGGCTAGACAGTGGCACTCTGCCAGCTTCTGAGGTAGCATGGGGATCGGTATCATTTGCGGGCCTTGGTGGCCTGCAAACACAGGGCGATATTGCCCTATCACTTGAGGGGGTGACTAATGCGTTTCGGCATGCGTGGCTTTGGCTGGATTGCGTGGACTGCGTTGTGCATGATGTACTTATCCGATGCTGGCCTAGTTCAGCAGCTATCACGGAGTAAGGAAATGGCCACAGACAAATACGCTCCGCAGTACCTGAATCGCGACGCTATCGACTGGACAGCAGCGGCAGAGGGCAAGGTGCTAGCCTGGGATGCGACGCTGCAAAAGTTGGTGTTCGTGGACCAGTCAGGGGGCGGGAGCGGCCATCCCTTTGTGCTGACGTTTTCGGTATTGTCTAATTCTGTCCCGGTAGAGGCCTATGAGACTGTACGGGTGGGCATCGGATGGGCGTCCGGCGCTTTAGCCGTTACAGCGGCGGGAGTCATATTGTGGAGTCAAAACGAGGAGGCGGAAGTTACGATCGTGGTTCGTGACGCAGCCGCAGGAGATATTCTGGCCGCTCTGTCGGAGGTGCGTTCGGCTGGCGCCAATAGCTGGTTCCCTGAACTCACGATCGGCGAATCGGCTGGAATGCTTAGGCCGTATGTCCGGCCTATCTCGGTAGATATCGAAATAAGCAGCGGCACGCTGGTAGCCTATCACGCATCGATCTACGTGGAAGGAGCAACCGAATAATGGCCTCAGAAATACTCTTCAAATATTACGCGTGCAATACCCGAAAAGAGGTACTGCAAAAGGTGTATGATACGATTATCGCCGATAGCACCAATTGGGAGGTGATCCACGAAGAGGGCGGATACGATTCATCGTCTCCGGCCGATCAGGACTACATAGTGCTAGAGGCCACGACGCCCCATCCAGGCACAGAATACCACATGCAGATCCTGTTGTGCGCTAGAGATGCAATATCAGCATCTGCCACCTTCGGCGGGTCAGCCGGGACCAAATGGACTATTCTTGACGACTCATTTGCAATGATCGTAAGCAGAGACGGCGGATGGAATTCGACTTCCAAGGACTTCTCGGACAACCCCGGAACACTGCCAGAGCGACAACAGAACTTCCCCGGTTCGGCCTCCGCCACACCGGGTTACTCGGTATCATGTGGCACAACAGCCGATGAATTTTGGATTAAGGGGCAGGAGACCAGCATAGTTTTCTGCCTTGCCGTGGGGATGTTGCAGAGGTATGCCACCACGGGCACACAGCGGCGGATAGCCGCTTTTTTTGGCTTGCTGAACCTGAGCGGCAACACATCGGAAAGTTGGTCCAATACCACGACACCTGTAGGAGCGGTACCGAATGCTGATGACGACGGGTGGAATAGCGCGGTGACGGACGTTACCGCGCTAAGAATAGACACGTATCCGGCGGACTCGGAATCGGGTGAGTACATCGAGCGGTACCTAGAGGTATTCCGCATTCCTACCGGGGGCTGCTACGGGCGATGGAAAAGCCTCATGAGAGTGGGCACTTCGGTTGCTGGCAGATCTACCTTCAACAGCGCTACTCGGATGGTATCCTCTGGCGTATCATTCCCGTGGGAGGCATAGATGGCTGACTATGTTGCGTGCCAGATGACTGGCGATCTCGGAATGATGGAGATGCGATCGGTGCTAGCCGAACCCATGATCCGCTATGCAATGCAGGGATACGCACCGGGCGGGGCGCTGGAGACATGGATTTCAGTGCGCACTCCGGACTATCGCAGATCTACACACACTGATTCGGCGATTTTGACGCGTTGGTGTACGTACCCTTGACATCCGCTATTCGCCCGCCTATCCTCTGGCTACTCCTGTCGTTGTTCGGTTCCATTGTCTGCCCGGCTCTTCGGAGCCGGGTTTTTCTTGCGCGATCTGCCAAAAATAGGCATCATGGCGGCATAGGAGGTGCCGCATGAAGCAGCCCGCAGAATTTGCCGAAAAAGCCTTGACCGAGATACTCTCCGATTCCCCCGAAATCCCTCAACCATGCGACGGGCAGTGTAGCCAGCACCCCGTTTTTGCAGGGCTTTTGCAGCGTATTGACAAACGCACGAAGATCACGCTCTGGATTGCACTCGCCTTGCTGGCTCAGGCCTTGGGCTGGCAGATCTTTCCCCGAATAGTTCCCGTCGCAGAAGCCGCTGTTCGTGCAATTTTCCCCTAAAATTCCGCACCCCAATCAATCTCGCCCTACTCCCATCGGCACTTGCGAGCTTCGCCACATAAAATAGCCCAAATGTCTACCTATTCGTGACAAACGCAAGAAAAAAACGACATAGACGAAAACTTTTTTCGCCCTACAGCCAGCTTGGTTTCCGGTGATTTGGTGAAAATAAATGTCTCCGTAGTGTCAACAAACGAACGGAAGCTTGGTATTCTTTCTTCGTGGTTGGCAGGGAGCCAGCCACATTGACAAGACGGAGAACGACATGAGAAACGAAATTACGATGACCTGTCAGCCCTTTACTTTTTTTGCCAAAGGCGTTTACAAACTGAGCGTTGATACCGACGGCACCGTCAGGGTGTACGACCGCACCGCCGGACACTACACTACCTGCCACAGCCTGTCTGAGCGCAGCATGGCCGCTGCCCGTCGAAAGGCTGCCAACTAACCACACCACAGCGCCAAGCCGGGGCCTTGTACCGGCGGGAGAAACGAATGATGATTCATCGTCCGATCTATCGAGATTTCTCGTCTCCAGACGACGCGATCTTAGAGGGTTTTGACCTCGCCCAGCCCAAGCTGGACGGGTGGTTCTGCCAAGTGGTCTTCGGTTCAAGAGGGGCCGCTATTTACTCCAGAGAGGGAAACCTCCTGGAGATGCGAGCGACCAGGCGCCCAATTCGTTCGGCCATTGCGATCGGAGAGTATATGTCTAGATCCCGCAAGCGGGGCCTGGACAGTAGCGGATACAGAGATCACGGTGTTGTGTTATTTGACGTCGTGGAAATCGACGGCGCTCCGCTGGATACGGGTTATTTCCACCGGTTGGATCTGTGCACCGAGCTGGCGCAATCGCAATGCAGCCCGCCTATCTTGGCAATGTGTACCTATAGGGATCTGCCGATTACGGTCCCGCACCTAGAAGCATGCTACATCGCTCATGGTGGCGAAGGCTTGATTTTCCGGCGTAGCGACGCGCCCTTTGACCATCCAGTCGGCCGATGGGTGGTACCGGGGTACCACGAGAGGAGGAAATAACCGACTTCCAGGGGCATCCCGATCAATCGGGGCGTTCCCTGGGTGCCGATTATGGCGCTTATTCGGAGGGGAAAATGAACGATCAAAGACTAACGATTATGGGCATAGAGCCCAAAGAGATCCCGGAAGACAGACCGTTGATGGCCCGAAAGGTCGCAGAAGTGGAAGCCGACAGGGCCGGGCTTCTGCGGGCCATGACCTTAGATGTGAAGCTGCAAGACGCGTTTTTGCAGCTCATGAGGGAAAGTAACGGTACCTATCTGGTAGCCTACCAGGACAGAGTTGAGCTGAACGCGGACGGCGTGTTTCTCTTTGCCCGTTCGTGCGGGCTTTGTATCGAGGAATTGCCTGAACACAGCAAGATCATTGACAAGTACATCGGGGAGAAAAGCGGACGACAAGAATGGGTGATGTCGGTTGCCGTTCGAGTCACCGATCCGGTATCAGGCCGGACAGTGGTATCAGTTGAGTCGTGTTCGTCCGAGGATCAGATCCACAGCTACAAGGAGCGGATGGCAGACACGGGTGAAATGGTGGCACAGCGAAGCTACGGGGAGCGGTATCAGATGGTGCATGCGCACGCGGCCACCAGGGCGGCGAAGGACGCAATTGATAAGCTGGTCGGGTTTCCGAGCCTGACAACGGCGTTGTGCGAGCAATTGGGGTTGAAATTCCAGGGCGTATCATTCGGCAAGGGCAAATTTGGCGGTAAAAAAGAGCCCGCCAAGCCCGCTCCAGAAAAGACCACAGAGCCTGAAGAGATACCATTCTAGGAGGCGCCATGAAGATCACATTGAGAAACTTTCGGGGCTGCAAAGCCCGCACAATCGAATGGGGAACTCACCTCCTGCTTACCGGTCCTCACGGCGGGGGGAAGAGCACCGTACTTGATGCGATAATGTTCGCCCTTTACGGATGCGTCCCCAGAATTGGCAAGGACAGCGCGTCTATTCGCCGCCTGATTGGGCCGCATGGGGATGACTGCGAAGTGGTATATCTGTCCGCCAAAGGGACAGAGGTGCGGCGTCGGGCAGTAAAAACGGAGGCAGGCGCCACAGTGGAAACCACGGTACGAATTCCCGGCGGGCAAGCCCGCACAGGGAAATCAGCGGTTGAATTCCTGTCAGTCCACAGCCCGGCACCGCACATGGTAGATATGAGACTTCTTCAAGCTATGGCCCCAAAAGATCGCAGAACTGCCCTTGCTGCGTTGGTGCCCGGTGGCACGGTTGACGCTATTCTTCGAATGCAGGATGCGATCGGGGAGGCCTTGGATAAGACATCCACGCCAGAGCAGATCATAGAGGCCCTACAAAAGCAGGCGACGGCCCTGGAGGCCAGGCGCCGGGACCAAGAAAAGCTTTTCCAGTCTTTGCTGACTGCCGCAGATCCAGAGGCGGAAGCATTGGCCGGCAGACTGCCGGAGATGCAGGCGGAACGGAAGCGCTTGAGCGAAACGATCGCAGAGCAGAAGGCCAGCTTGAGGCAATCTGAAAATGCCTCTCACGCTTTTCAGGAAGCCCGTCAACGAATCGAGTCGCTGATAAGGGATCTGGCCGCAGCGAAAGCCAAAGCTGCGGAAATAGAGGGCGTGGCCAAAGCCGTACAGGTATGCAAGGCCAGGACGCAAGATTTAGAGTGCGCTTACCCGGAGACGCCAGAAGGCGAAATGCGTGAGTTGGCGGACTCGGTTGGGCGTCTAGCGGGCAAAGCGGACGCACTCAAAGAGTTTGCCGTGAGGCTCAAGCAGGCAGATCAAATGGAGTGCCCAACCTGTTTCGGCCAAGTGACGGCGGACGAGGACACGATAGGCCGATTGCGGGGTTTGTGGCAGGCTGCGACGGCCGAAAAGACGGAGAAGGAATCTCGGTTGGGGGCGCTACGGGCTCAGGCAGATGCGGCCAAACAGGCGGCGTTTGCCAACGCTAGGGCTCTGCGGGAGGCAGAAGCGGAGCTTAGGAAGGCGGAGTTTGACCTCACAGAATGCCAGAGGGCCATTGAGTCAGTACCGAAGCTTGAGGCCGAAATTGAGCGTCTGCGGGGCCTATCGGTACCAGAGGCACCCATGGATATGGGAATCGGGCTATCCAAGGCGATAGAGCGAGTGGCAGATCTCGACGCCAAGATCCAGAAGGGACAGAAGGCCGAAGCCGCTCGTGATGCGCTGGCTATGGCCCGGCCGGGAGATCTGGCAGAGCCTATCGCACTGGCCAAAGAGGCGGCTGCCAAAGCTGCTAAAGCCTACGCCGATTGGCAGTCCGAGATCTTGTCTGAGATGGCCCAGGGCATTGGCCCGCACATTCAGGCCATGGGGATTGCGGCGGATGCAGCCGTGAGGGTTGAAGGCAAAGACATTATTTTTGGGCTCCAGAAGGGCGGGGCATGGATACCGATAGAGGAGGTGTCTGGCGCTGAATGGCTGGCTCTATGTCTGGCCATGCAGGCGGAATTGGTGGCAGACGAAGGCCGGGCTTGTGTCTTTGAGCTTTCTGAGGGCGGCCTGATTCTCGACAAGATCTTGGAGTGGGGCTCAAGGCAGAAGTTCGCACCGTTGGCCGTGGCTACGTGGGCAACGCCTAAAACACAGGCGGCAGAGCACTTTACTGCGGTGGAGGTATCATGAGACTATCGGGCACACAAAAAGCCTGTATTGGGCCGGGGTACCGCAAAGTAATAGCGGGGGCTGGCAGCGGGAAAACAGCCGTCTTGGTTGCGCAGGTGCGGCACTGGCTAGAGTCTGGCATTGAGCCACACCGGATTTTGGCCGTGACTTTTACTCACCGAGCGGGGCGGGAGTTGCAAGAGCGCATTGAGCGCGCCGGACTGCCACGCATACCGGCGGGAACCATCCATTCATGGGCGTATCAAGCCTTGTGCGCTGCGGGAGTGCGGAGAACGCTCGTGATGGAGTCGGACATCGCCGATATTATTGCTATGCGGTCCGAGGAGGCCGGTATATGGGACTGGAGCCAGGACCAGCTAGACAAGCTGGTGAAGGCCGTGACGGGGCAAGGGAAAGCCCCGAAATGGACACGCGAGAAAATGGGCTTGATGGCCGTAGAACTTGCCAAAGGCTACATGAAAGCTCACGATCTGATCTATATCGACGAGGTAATACCGCTTGCCACCATGGCCATTCTGGATGGCACGATCCCGGAAGCGATGTGGCCCGAGGCTTTGGCTTGGGACGAGTACCAGGACAGCACGCTAGAGGAGGATACCTTGAGGCAGGCGATGTGTGCCGAGCACTCGTTTTTGGTTGGCGACCCGAGACAGGCCATCTACGGTTTTCGAGGCGGCGATCCAATGCTTTTGCGGGTAGCTTACGCAGAGAGCGCCAATCTGCTGAGCGAGTGTTGGCGTTGCCCGGCGGATGTAATTGCACTGGCAAATGAGATCCAAGAGCAATTTCTGCCGTTGCGCGTGGCCCGCTTGGACCAGACGGGGCCGGTGGTAGAAATCGAGGCGGACACCGATTGTCGACAGATCACAGACTACATGGCGATGCACCCTGGAGAGCGCACCGTGGTATTGTGCCGCAGTAACGCCAGAGTGCGGCAACTAGGGGCAGAACTTCGGTACGCTGGATGCTCCGTAGCGGAACTGACCAAGGACGCGGACGAGTACGCTGGCGCCCCGTGGAGCGACGCAGCATACGCCGTAAGACTGGCGCTGGAGCCTCGCTGTGAATGGGTGCGGTGGCAGGTAGAGCAGCGGGGGATACCTCGGCTTAACCTGGAACATCCAGACATCGCCACCTTTGGGCAGGCTTTCCCCGATATCGACGATCCGCACAATGATCTCACCTTGCCTCAGTGGCTGGCGTGGTATGCCCGGCGGGATGCTGCGGAGAGGATAGAGGAGATGGACGCAGACGTTGTATTGATGACTGTGCATGCGGCCAAGGGGCTGGAATTTGACCATGTGGCCGTTGACGACATTTGGCACCGGTACAAAGAAAACGAGGAAAGCCGTGCTATCTGCTACGTGGCAGTGACTCGGTGCAGGAAGAGTTTGTTGAAAATTAAGCACATGGGGTGGCACCAATGAACCGCACACTAGTCAGAGCGATCAAAGACATTCTCAGAGCCAGAGGCGAGAGCCCGAACTTTCTTCAGTGGTGCGAGCGCACGGGTTCGCACCGCAAGACCTGGTACCGCAAGAGGCAGGAGACGCCGCCAGAGAGGGCGGCAAGGCTTCTTGGGGTGTTGACCAGCGAAGTGTATCGCAGGATGGAGGGCGGCAAATGAAATGCAGTGACTGCGTATTCAGTGAGCCGTGGCTTGCTGGATCGGCCTATATTTACCACGGCCAATCCGATAGACCGGATTACTGCGGGAGAGATACGGACGAATGGCGAGTGGCCAGCCCCGACAACGAAGCGTGCGCCAAGTTTAAGCGACTGCCGGACTCGGCAAAGTGTCTGGATTGCGGACGTTCGTTTGCACCGGGCAAGATACATCAGCGGCTTTGCCCGGATTGCCGGGCAAAGGTGCGCTGTTTGCCGACTTATGAACTACGGAGGCGATGATGGACGCAAGACAGCGTAAAATCCGGGGCCAAATTAGCGGCTGGTTGGTGGTTATCGGCCTGATTCCGCTACTGATAGCGGCTCACGGCCCTATGCGCCCATGGCTGTTGTTGGCGGCTTTCGGGTGCTTTATTTCGGCCATACTTGTAGGAGGTGACGCATTATGAGAATACCTAAGTTAGACATTGGTTTGATTCGACGGTTCGTGGGCCGTCCCTCTACGTGGCGAGAGCGGGCTGTGGAGGCCGCCTGGTCGGATATTTCTAAAGGCATAGCTGAAAGTACGCTAAACGGCCGCGTATGGATTAGCCGGGAGATAATTCAGGCCAATGGCTGGGGCGCCGCTTGTGTGGCTGATTTCGTGGCTAAGCCCTCCACCCATAGTTATTGCGGCGATACCGTTCGCCGTTGGTGGCGTTTAGCGGGCTTCCCAGGCCGAGGGCTGGCGTCGGTAGGCAAGATCCTTTACGAATTCGTGAGCCGGGATCGGTTGGGGGTAGCGTTCAAACCGACCTCTGGCGACACGATTCAGCCCGGTGATATCCTCCTTCACCAAAAGGAGCCCGGTTCGTGGCACGGGCACGTTATGATGGTGTTGCGGGTAGATGGTGACAAGCTATTGATAGCGGAGGGTAATTCCACCCAGAGTATGGGGCCGAACGCTGGCTATCAGGCAGGCGGGCGAGGGTATGACATGAGCCGTCGTGAGGGCGTCGGCTTTCGGTGGCTGTCGGTTGATGACGCCTATCTGTCGTGGGTTGTGCGACCTTTTGACAGCAATTTTGAGGTGGCGAAATGAAAGCATCCCTAGACGGCCTGTTGGCCTTCGCGCTGGGCGTCTTGGCGATACTGGCAAGCTGGGCCGTCACGGCATTATTGGTGCACCTATGGTTATGGTAATTTGCGACAACCGGCGCGAATGCCGGGCGTGCGATGGTTGCCCGTGGGCTGTGCCTATCGATGCAACACTCGTCAAGAATTTGACACTTAATCGCAACGGACGATCGGGCCGTAAGGCCTGTCTGGGTGGTAGGTTGAAAGGCTATACTTGGCTGCCCGTGACTTTAAGGAGGTGTAAATGCTGACTTTATGCGCTAAGTGTGCATGGTGCGGAGCCGCCTTGGTGGCGTCTGCCGACGATTCAACCGGATCATATTTACGGATACTTATTCAGCCGTGTGACATGTGCGTGGCAGCGGGAATCGAGACCCGCCTTGCGGTGGCAATAGACGATCTGCGGTGGGAGATTCGCTGCGAAATGGAGCGGGAAGCGCTGGAGGGTAAGGCATGATACGCCTTTGGATACCCGGTCCGCCAATCGGCAAAATGCGAGCGAGGACGTTTGAACGGGGTGGTAAGATTCGTACTATCACCCCGGCGAAAACTAAGCGTTACGAGGATATGATCCGGGATCGGGTGACTTACATGGTGAGGCCTGGTGCTGAACCAGAGGCTTTCGTGTGGGCTGTGGAGTGTCAGATTTTCGTTCTGGACCCGAAGTCCCCGGAGGGTACGTTCTGCGGGCTTATGCCGGATACGGACAATGTGATTAAGAGTGTTTTGGACGCGGCTCAAGCCTGCTTTGGCAATGACAGCAGGGTGAGTTATGAAGCGGGTTGGAAATGGACGACCAGGGACCACGCAAAGGCGGGCGTAGGGCTTACCATTTGGCCGCTGGGTATTTGGCGACAAGGCGACCAGGAGGAAATACCTTCTGAGTGGCGTGAAAAACGTGATTACTGGGAAGGAAAGAGAACATGAAACATCAAACGGGAGTGAAAAGCGAGAAGCATCGTGAGGATTGGGAGACACCGATAGCAATCATTGAAGCGTGTCAGGAGCATTTCAACGCTGGCAAACCCTTTGACGTCGACTTGTGCGCTTCCAAAGACAACAAACGCTTTGAGCGTTGGTTTGGGCTGGATTCGCCGGAAGACAACGTTTGTGTGGCGCTGACAAAGTGGGCGCACACCTGGACCACCGGTTGGTGCAACCCGCCATTTAGTATCGAGTTCATGGAACTGTTGACCTCGTATATTCTGGAGTGGCAACAGCGATATGACCACAAAGTGAACCGGGGAATTTTCTTAGTTTTGCCAGCCACCAAGAGCGATCAACAATGGTGGCACGATCTCGTTTTTCAGCCGGGGTTGGTTTTCGGGATCATACACATTAGAGGACGAGTGTACTACGAATTGAATGGTGAGCGAAAGTGGGGAGCCGACCACCCAACCCAGATCATGATCCTCATGCAGGAAAGCCAAGCCTGGATGCTCGAAGGCATTCGCCACTATTCGATGGAGAGGGTGCCGCTTGATGATCCAGACAAGAAGGGCTGGACTTATCGGATCACAAAGGAGTGTTGACAAAATAGTGTCAAACAGTGTAAACGGGTGTCAGGAGGGCGCAAAATGAAATTACTTAGAAGGTTTGAGGTGGCGGACAAACTAGGTGTGAGCGACCGCACCGTTGACAACATGATTCGAGACGGGAGGCTTCCAGGCCCGTTTAAGCGCAAAGGGGTTGTGCTGTGGGACGAGGCCGAAATCGAGGCCGCAATCCGGGCCTGGAGAGACGAGCCTAAAACCGAGCAGACTGAGGGGTGATTATGCGCTCTTGGGTGGCCATAGCCGTAGAACTGTTGGATAACACCCCGTTTATGCGTTTGCCTCCTGCTCAACGAATTCTTTGGTATGAGGCAATCATGGAAGCGGCTAAACAGGAGGGCATATTACCGGGCTTGGAAGATCTGGCCTGGAAATGGCGACTGCCGGTTGAGGATTTGGGACAGTGGCTAGTTTGGTTTCTGGACCGGGGATGGCTCGTTGAAGTTGAAGATGGTTTTCTGGTCGTCAATTGGGAAAAGCACCAAAGGCCGCTGGAAAGGGACAAGGGAGCGGCTGACAGAATGCGGAAATACCGAGAGAAAATGGCCGTTACGCGTAACGTTACGCGTAACAACCGTAACCGTTACGCTCCCTACAAGGACAAGGACAAGGACATAGACAAGGACATTAACACCATATCGAGTACTAACGTACTCTCACCCCCGGCGAGCCCGCCGGAGGGTAAGAAAGTTTTGATCCCAATCGAGAAACGAGATCCAGACCTTGCGCTTTGGTATTCGGCCTATCGATGTTGCTGGAATCAGGCGGGCAGACTAAGCACGTTTTGGGGCAGCAACGCAATAGCAGAGAAGTACCGGAAGCGATGTAAGAGCCTTTTTGAGGCGCACGGGGAAGATGCTATCTGGGGCATGGTGGGCCTGAGACACGATCCTTGGTGGTGTGAACATGGGGTGACGCTAGAACACGCGCTAAGGAGCGCCAACGTAGAGAAAGGCATCAAGTTGATTCAGCGGTCTGGTAGCGAGGCAAAGGCCAGAGAGCAGATCCGGGACTACCACCAACGGATGATGGCCGAAGAGACAGGAGGCACCAATGAAACAACGTCGCTACTGTAACATCTGCCCGCATTGCGGGCGTGGATACACCGATCTGGCTGACTGGCAGGCTCATGTCGAGAACTGCCCGAAAGCCGGAATTGAAACGCTGCTGGGGAATCTGGCAGCAAAGGAGACGAGCAATGAGAGTGTCAAAAGTAATGACGATTATTGGCTTGGTTTTGCTTGCAATTTGTTTCGGCTGTTCGACCGTGTCACCCCTGATGACCCCGACGGCTCTAAGGGCGGCTCAACCGTATCTTGAGGGGTGTACTGATATTGTGGTCGCGCCAACGATCGGGTGTAATCTCGGGGACCAGTGCAAAGCAGGGGCAGGCGGGCTTATCGGTTGCCGTAGCAGAGGGCCGTTGCTGGAACTGTTCTGCTGGTTCGGTGGCGATTGTGAGGCTTTGCGGCTTTGGTGGCCAGAGGAGGTGCAGAATAATGACTAAAGATCTGATGGTTTGGATGGAAAAGGTCCGGGTACGCTCTTTGGTTATGTTCGGTAGAGCTGCGCAAACGATAAAGGCTGTGGAGGAATTCAGCGAGGCTTGCGCTGTATTGGCGCGGCATTTGCTGGGGCAAGTCGACAATATTGAAGAGGTGCGAGAGGAAATAGCGGATGCAATAGTAATGGCATTGCAAATGCGGTATGTGTTCGGAGAGGCCGAAGTCGATGAATGGGTGCGGCGAAAGCTACACCGGCACTCGGTTAGGATGGATGAGATTGAGCAAAAGCGTTTAGCGGAGGTCCGGAATTATGAAGACCAATAAAACGGACACCGTATGGCGGCAGAAGCGGCTGACTCACTGGTTCCTTTATGGCGAGGTCGGCACGAGTTCACGGGAAATGGCACGGGCTATATTTGCAGACGGGACGACTAGTGCATGGTCCTCTCCGCCGTGCGATCCTTCTGACTTCCGTCGTTGCGCGTTGTTTGTGGAGGCTGTCGGCAATCTGTCGTTGGAAGAATGGCAGAAGATAGCGGCAATATCGGACGCATGGAAGCGCTTGGTGGTTCGCTGGTCGGAAATGATGGCTTTGTTGGAAGAGGAGTGCCCTGGTTGGCGCTGTCCTCACCCGTCCGGCCTGCTCCCGAAATTATACGCGCTGATGAAAGAGATCTGCGACGGAGGGCAGACGCCATGAGCGCAATTCGAATCCCGGAGAAATGCCCTTGGTGTGGAGAGACGGAGAACATTCGGCAGGACGGCGTTAGAACTGGAACCTATCACTGCGGGGCCATGCTGCTAGGGTGGAGCCTTTGGGGCGGAATGCACAAGTCGCACAGTGTTTGCCCGCACGGCAATACTTTTGAGGCTGCTTTGTACCGCCAGACCCTGAGTTGGCGCAAGCGTCTAAGCCAGCATACCGGGGTGCCGCTGCGGTTGGTGCCGGAGTGGATACGCGGGGAGCCTCACCCGACTTGGAGGGGTGGGATTTGGTTCGAGCGCTGCGGCAAGCGATGGGAACTGCGTTGTTGGCACGGGGATAAGGTGGATCAGATAGTGCTACCAACCAGAGAACTAGCCCGCCGCAAGTTGCTGGCGAGCCAATAACGGGCATTATGCCCAAATTAGGAGGGGATGCGATGATACAGTGCGGCATGAAGTACGTTTCTGACTACATGTGGGAGGACATGGAAAGCGGCGATGTGTGGACCGAGGATGGCCATTTGGTTGGAGGCCCATCATACGACCAAAGGCAGGCAGAGAAAGATTACTATGCCAGCCACGAACGGGATTATTACGAGGGGTTACGCCGATCGCTGGAACTTGAACCGGCCAAGCCGGGGGAGGAAAGGAGGTGAAAGGCATTTGTGACCATGCAAGCCAATGGTGCAAGCAGGACTGCGAACACAGAAGGGCTCACACCATTCGGTTCGATTGTGAAACCAATTTCTGCCACGTCTCGGGGCGCCCTGGCACGGCGGAATATCCGAACGGGCATTTAGTGGAGTGCCGAGAGTGGGAGCCACGCCCCAAGAGGGCGAAGAGCCTGGAGGTGCGCAATGGCCATAATAACGGCTGAAGACATCAAGCGGTGGCACGGTTCTACGAAGTGCGATAAGTGCGGGCGTTGGGTTGGCGTTGGTGGGTGGTTTACGACGGACCCGGAGTCCGGGCATGTGGACGAAGTTCTGTGCCAGAAGTGCGCTCCGAAATGGACTAAGCCCGAAGACAAGGGTGCCAGTATTTTATTTGTAAATTTCCATGAGGTGAGATCATGAACTGTCCGAGATGCAATGATGCGGAACTGGTCGAACCGGCTCAGCCGCCGAAGACGATGCCGTTGCCGTTTAGTGTGACGATGGAGAAAAGCTTATGAACTGCCTACAACGGTTGGCCGTTTGGGCGTGCTCGTTTTATGGCGATATGCACCGGGTGAATGACATTGTGCAAGCAAGGCGGCTGAACACTGGAACAAGGTTATGAGCAAGGCAATTTAGGCACGCAGTCAAGCACTCCCTACAATTAGCGCAAGAACAAGGCCTAGACGAACCTCGCTGCGGTTTGGTATAGTGCCCTTGGCGACCTGCGGCAACGCCGGAAAACAGGCTGTCAGGAGTTTGGGGGCCTACCCCCATGGGAGAGGGAGGGCGGTGGGTTTTCGC
>Ga0172381_10001051_pt1 | contig 33914 bp, 43 predicted proteins | sample Leawel6488metaG_FD_119754 | JGI IMG/M metagenome (GOLD analysis project Ga0172381, IMG submission 119754) | Leachate microbial communities from a municipal landfill in Southern Ontario, Canada - Leachate well 64-88 metaG | ecosystem: Engineered > Solid waste > Landfill > Unclassified | place... | reverse complement strand
CTCCAAGCTGACCGCTACTGCGGCGCAGAAGTTCTGGCCAGGTGTTGAGACGCTCCGCTATCTCCCAGCAGGAGGCGCCAACATAGCCAGTTCGCGTTACTGGGCTATGAGCTTGCGCACGCCGGTGCTGCCGAAGCTTGCCTCCGCCCGTGACAGCATCTACAACGACACCATGTCCTTTCGCTACGACACCGCCGGAAGGACGGTAGAGGAAGTGAATCGCCAACTCCAGCCTTTCCTTTTCACGAAGGCCACGATCATGACCGGATTCGGTAGCATGCGCAACGGCGTCCTCGCCCGCGACAGCGTCTACGACTTCACCGGCTTCGATGATACCACCTGGTTCAGGTCGACCAAGGACACTTCCTGGGCTGTGATCGACTCCGTGAATCTGGACGGTCGTTTGTACTGGCGCTTGAGAATGCGCGGCGAAGGTGGCGCTTCCGCAAAACCGTTCGCTGTCGCTCCGAGCACACGCGTTCGCGTGCCCACCGGCTCCAAGTTCCTGGTGCTCCGGTTCCGCGACCTCAGCACCAACGCCACCGTCTTCGCCACCGCCAAAGCCCAAGCCGATAGCACAGGCACCACCGCCTTGATCCGGATCCCAAACACCAAGCTCAAGCTGGTGTCCGCGGACTTGTTCTGACTCGTACCAGACCTGAGTAAAAGGCCCAGCAAAATTTTGCTGGGCCTTTGTGTTTCATAATGACACAGTCTGTTTCCACAGACCAGCACTGACAACCAATCTAGAAACACTGTGTTTCATATCACAGCATTCTCAACAAGATCGCTGTAGTTTCACAGTACCCCTCAACCACGGAAGTTATCGTGAAAGTCATCTGGGCAGGCACCGGTTCCGCATTCGCACCTGAAGGTACTTGGCAGTGCCAAGCCGTCATCATCTCCGATACCGGCAAGAAGCTCCTCATAGACTGCGGCAGTGACGCTCGTCACTCGCTCCGACGCTGCGGTATCAATGCCGGCGACGTCGACGCCGTCTACGTGTCGCACCTGCACGGTGACCACGTTCATGGTCTGGAGTGGCTCGCCTTCAAGCGCTTTGGCTACGGCGGCCGCGTCGTCACAAAGCCTCAGCTCTACGGGGTGTCGTCGGTACTCACGAAGCTTTGGGCGCACGTGCTCCGTGGAACGCTCGAGTCGATCGAAGGCAGCGTCAACACATTCGCGGACTATTTCGATCTTCATCCTGTCGAGGCGAATGAAAGCTTCGTGTGGGATGGCATTGTTTTCGAACCTGTGCAGACGGTACACGTCATGAACGGGCGTGCACTCACGGACTCGTTCGGTTGCTTGGTCACGGACGAGCACGGAATCAAGGTGTTCTTCACCACAGACACTCAGCACTGCCCGGCGCAGATCAACGCGTTCTACAACGTCGCCAACATCATCTTCCATGATTGCGAGACTTCGGCGTTCCCGTCCGGTGTGCATGCGCACTACAAGGACTTGGTTACGCTGCCGGCCTCAGTCAAGGGAAAGATCCGTCTGATCCACTACATGCCGAACGACGAAGGAACGGCGCCGTTCTACGACGAGGACAAGGCCCTACACGACGGATTCCTCGGCTTCGTTCGTCCAGGAACAACGTTCGATTTGTCCTCGGAGATAATCACCGAGAACGCAAGGCGTTGACCGGCTACGCACACATTTCTAGGTTTTGAACATGCACAAAGATCCAGACATCGAGCTTCTGCGTGAGATCATCTCCTGCTCCATCTTCGACACCAACGAAGTGAAGGAGAAGATCGCAACGTACCTGGAGCAGCACGGCCGTTCCGTGGAGATGTTGCCTGGGTCTTGCTTGTACAGCCCTGGTCCTCGTGAGGACAGAATCGTTCTGGTGGCTCACGCAGACACTGTGTGGAAGTACAGAAAGTCGCTACCGATGCCGACGGAGATTGATGAAGTCGATGGTGTCTGGCGTAGCAAGTACAAGCGTGCAGGTATAGGCGCCGACGACCGCGCCGGCATCGCCATGGCTCTGCTTCTGTCCGAGCTCGGCCATTCCGTGCTCATAACAGACGATGAAGAGGTCGGCATGGTCGGCGCGCGAGCACTGCGGCATTCACAACATCCTTCGTTCTTGGAGATGCAGAAGCACCGTTTCTTCCTGCAGTTGGATCGGCGCGGCTTCGGCGATTTCAAATGCTACGATGTCGGCACCGACGAGTTCCGCAAGTACGTCAGCGAGAAGACAGGTTTTCGAGAACCTGATCGCTCATCTTTCACAGACATCTGCGCATTGTGTGTAGATATCCCGGGAGTCAACGTCAGTGTCGGCTACGAAAACGAGCACTCTCCGCACGAGGAACTGCACATCAAAGCGTGGCAGGAAACGTTGGCGATTCTCAGGACTTGGCTGACGCCTGTGGACAACACCGCGTTCGCTCTCCCTCCGGCTTCCGCTTCCGCGCAAACGCTGGCTCATCGCCCGCCTCCTGTTTACGAGCTACCTGCGCTTTTGCCTGCGTTTGAAGCCACAGCGTCCTGGACAACTCCAAGGAGCGTGCGCTTGTCGCCAACAACGAATATCAGCGATCTCTTCCGGTTTTGAGTTCGTAAATAACATGCGAGGAGGCTCGCATGTCCGAAATCGATACCATCCCTGACGTTCTTCTTGACCCGGTGCAAGACCAGGTTGACCTTGTGCCGGTGCAGGAGCCTGACGCAGGTTCTGGTGAAATCCTGATCGATGACGTCGACATCATTCCTGATGTCGTTCTCGACGGAGCAGATGTGGAGCCTGACATATCGGCCGAGGATGCTGCGGCTTTGCAGCGGTTCATCGACCAGCTTTCTCCGAACGAGCGCAAGAACTTCGAAGCTATCAGGGAGATGGCCATCCGTGAGGGTGCGTCCATGTCTGACGCACAGGTCTTGGCCACTATGCATCAGCTGAAGGCCTACGAGCGCCGCCTCAAGAACGCTGTTCCTACCCGCAACGTGTCGGCTGCTATTGTAGCCAAGCGCCGAGCGAAGAACAAGGCCGCCAAAGCCGCGCGCAAGCGGAACAGGTGATCCGCTGTGACGGATAGGGACAAACTGCGAGCGATGGACACCATGAACATGCAAGCAGAGCTCGAGACTGAACGAAAAGCCTGGGAATTGCGTAAGGCCACGAAGTGGCTTCAGACGCTTGCCTGCCACGCGGCCATCCACAGCAAGGATCCAAGCACGAAGACAGCGGCAGCTATCGTTACGCCCGATCGTTTCCTCCAGGTGAGTATCGGCTACAACGGTATGCCTTTCGGCACAGACGAGACCGACGGCATCTGGGACGATCGTGTGCGCAAGTACGGCAAGGTCTTACACGCGGAAGCTAACGCGTTGGACATGGCGTACAGAGATGTCACAGGTATGTACCTGATCTGCTTGGTGTTTCCTTGTCATGTGTGCGCTGGTCGCATTGTGGCACGCGGCATCAAAAAGGTGTTTCACACCACAATACCGAGGCCTTCCGGAACAACGGGTGAGAACGGGCAACCTCTGTTTGACCTGAATACACACGATGCTCTGAGCACACTTCGTGACGGCGGTGTTGAGCTTGTGCGTGTTCCTGGTTTCTTCAAGCTTGTTTCTGCTCTGGAGTTTGCTCCAGCGCCTTGGGATCCAGAACACACGTAGCTGTATGTGCACAGCACAAACCGAAGGCAGGCGGGTAACTCCCGACCTGCCTTTTCTGTTTTGCGCACAGTCAACGTTCTGGTTTTGTTTCAAGCACACGTCCAATTCCTTTCGAGCGGAAACCACCGTCTCGGGAGAAAAACGTGGCAGGATTGCTCGACTTCGGAAATGCACACTTCGTCCAGGGCTCCACTGTGGAGTCCGCCGGACGACCCATTCAAGGGCACAAGCTGTTTTCCCGTCATCGTCCTGAGGGTTCGCGTAACCGTGAACCCGTCGTCATCACAGCCGCACAAGGCGGAGACGAACGCCAGGATGCCAGGCGTGTCGACGCGTCCTGGCTGCCGGCCGCGGCGAAGACGTACAACGTCTCTCCAAAGCTGTCGGACTACCTCCTGGTTGATGTCCCCATCGTCACGGTCCCGCTGCCGAACAAGAACATGCAGGCCTTCTCGAAAGAGGAGATCCTGACGTTCGATCCGCTTCTCGGTTGCCAGATCTACAAGAGCTTCCGCGGCGCCGCTGCGCACTTCGAGCACGACAATCGCGACCCGCTGAAGGCACGCGGTGTCGTTTTCGACTCCGTGCTCATTCCGGTGCCTGAATACGACGTGCTCAAGATCTCAATCCTCATGGGTTTCGACCGCACCAAGGATCGGGATCTCGTCCGTGACATCGAGAGTGGCAAGCGCACCGGCTACAGCATGGGTGCTCTTGTCAAGGCTTTCGTCTGCTCCATCACCGGCCAGATCGTGACCGTGGATGGTGGTGACTACAAGCGGCGCCAGGTGGTGAACGTCGGTGGACAGCCTCGCCTCTGCTACCACTTCTGCACCGGCTCCAACTTCTTCGAATGCTCGTCTGTCGCCAACCCCGCCGACGTTACGGCACACGGCGACATCATGAGCATGCTGGCCTGATCTCCCCCGAAACTCAGCACACTCAAGCGACTCAGCAAAACAGCACCTCCATCAATCAGGAGTACCACAATGGGCAAGGAAAACAAGAACAGCATCGACGACATGATCGATCAGGCGCTCGCATCGGCCGGCCTTGAAGGCGCCGACACCGGGCTCGAGCTTCCCGCCGCAGGCCTCGACGACCTGGGAGGCGCCGACGACCTGGGAGGCGCCGACGACCTGGGAGGCGCCGACGACCCCGACGGAGACCTCGGAAACGACCCCGACGGTGATCTCGGTGGTGACCTCGGCGACGGTGGCGAGGACCCCAACTTCGAAGGCGCTCCGGAGACGCTCGAATCCGACCCTTCGGAAGACCCCGAAGATTCCGAGCTGGATGAAGAGTACCCCAGCGACGAGGACGACGTCGATGCTTCCGCACCGGTGGTTGCTTTCTCCGTGCTTGCCGCGGAAACGGACGAGATGGACCGCAAGCAGGGTCTCGACTCCATTCCCCAGGGTGTTGTTGCTTCCGGCGACAGCGAGGCTCTGGTTCGCCACCTGCTGGCAACCGGTGCGCTCAAGGAGATCGCACTGACTCCGATCAGCGCCAGCGAGCGCCAGAGCCGCGAGGCAGCCTTCGCTGCTGTCGACGAGGACGAGCTGTTTGCCCTTGCTGAAGAGCTCGGCGACATCGGCGACCTCGGAGGCGGCGATGACCCCGACGCTCTCGTTCCCGAGGAAGGTGACGCTGCTCTTGGCCTTGACGGCGAAGGTGACGTCAACTTCGACGATCTCGGTGGTGACACTTCCGAGGACGGCGCCACCGGTGCTGATCCCGAGCCTGCACCAGAACCCGCTCCCGAGCCTGCACCGGCTCCCGAGCCCAAGCCCGAGGAGAAGCCTGTGGATCCCACACCCGCTCCCGAGCCTGCCCCTGTGGCAGCTTCGGTGTCCGGCATCGGTTACCATCCGGTCGCCGACAGCGAGATCATCACCGCCGCGACCGCGAACGACGTTCAGCTGGTCCTGTCCTCGCGTCCCAGCCCTCGCTGGAACGTGATCATCGCCGGTGTCCCCGCTGCTGTCATCACGTTCGAAGGCCTGCAGGCTGCCACGAAGTCTCCCGCCGAGGCCCTGGCCTCGTTCCAGTCCGAAGACTGGCGTCGTTCCGTGCTGAGCGTCATGGCTCAGAAGTCGGTTGCGTCCGTTCTCGAGAGCCTGGGCGCCGAGTACTACGCCAACGCCTACGAGACCTCGGACGTTGTGCAGCAGGCTCGTGCCGGTGCGGAGGCCGCTCTCGCCAGCGACTACACCGCCAAGGTCGTGGCCATGCGTGACAACCTCCTGGACCTGGCCTCGCTCGCCGCTGCCGGCTACGCCAAGGGCTTCTTCAAGGATGCCAGCCCTCTGCAGGTGCACGCGTCTCAGGTGCTTGCCTCCGCCGGTGTTCTCCATCCCGAGCAGGTCGCTCTGCGCATCTCCGAGGCTCTCCCGGCTGCCATCGACGCCGCTCTGGTGAAGGCTTCCGAGTACATGGACCGCGACCCCGAGTTCGTGCAGCAGATGCGCGAAGCCGTGGATGACATCGCTCCTCGCGTGCGCACTGCCGAGGCTTCGGTCGCGGCTGTTGCCTCGGCGCAGCCTCTGGCCGCTCGCCTCGGTCAGCACACGCTGACCAACCCCGCTCCTGTCGCTCCGGCTCAGGTGCAGGCGTCGGCTGCAGCCACCGACATCAAGACGCGTCTCGCAGCGAAGATCGGCACGCTCGGTCGCGGCACCGTCCGCCATTGATCTCCAGGTGCTGGTAACAGCACCACAGGTGTTTCGACAGACTCAAGCAATCTCAGCAACTCAAAAATCAGTCTCTCAAGGAGAACACCAAAATGTTCGATCTCTCTCGCACCAAGTACTTCTTCACGAAGGAAGTCCCCGCGGTTCCGGGCGCGACCACCATCTCCAACGAAGGCGCCGTGCTCAAGGCCACACGCGTCGACGGCAAGGAGTGCGCGCAGCTCACCGAAGGCACAGGCACAACCGAGGCCATCATCGGCTTCTCCGTCAACAACAACCTGGTTCCTGGCCAGGAAGTCGTGACCGAGACCGTCGAGGTGCCTGCTGGCCTTGTGGCTTCGCTCAAGCAGGCTTCTCTCGTCAGCGGCAGCGTTCTCGCCTACAACGTCACCGACTCTTCCGCACTCACCGTGGTCGCAGGCACTCCTGCCAACACCGGCGAAGTCAAGGTCGACCTCGTGCACGGCACCGCGACGTTCTACGCCGGCATGGACGAGAAGGTCGTCCAGTTCCGCTACCGCTACTCGCTCAACAACCTCGAGCAGGAGATGAAGTTCGGCGGCCGTCCGGTGAACATGAAGAGCAACTCCGCTCGCGACACCATCACCTACATCCGCGGCTTCGGTGAGCTCTACACCGACCAGTACGACACGACCAAGGACTACAGCACAGCCACCGCGCTGTACGCCGACGCCAACGGTCTCATCACAACCACCAGTTCCGGCAAGACCCTGATTCCCGGTGCCCGTGTGGTCTCCGTCCCCACCGCTGCGGATCCCTTCCTCGGCATTGCGTTCAACCTGGCGTAATCCAGCAACAACAACCTGAACAACACCAAAACGCAGGAGACTAAGAACCATGCCTACCCCTACCTTCTACCACCCCAAGTCCCAGGCTCCGGTTGCTGGCAATCGCCACTTCAACCCTGCCGCCATCGCAGCTGCCGCTGCCGGTCGTGGCGTCGCCATCGACCCTCGCGGTTACTCCGCACAGGCGGCCGTGAACGACCAGGGACAGATCAACGCCCACGACGTCAAGGAGCTGATGCGCATCGTCGGCAACCTCGCTCTCGCAGCTTCCGTCGGTGAAGCCACTCAGGTCTCCCCTGAGATGGTCACTGACCACAAGGCTGTGATCGCCGAGGCTCTCGAGGACAAGTCCGGCGCCGGCTGGCTCGCCATTGGCGAGATCGTCGGCACCCAGGTCGTCGAGACCATGGGTCGCCAGGGCTTCGCTCGCCGGCTGATGCAGTCGAATCCGCTGGCCAAGGGCGAGATCGCCCGCGTCCGCATGCGCCACCGCGACATCGCGGCCGTGGTCTCGACCTCGGATCCGCACATCGTCGCCAACCAGGTGCGTCAGCCGGTCGTCTATCCTTCGTTCTTCCAGATCACCGCGAACATCCTCATCGAGGATCTCGAGATCAACATGGATTCGGGCGACCTGCTCGAAGACCGTTACCAGGACGGCCTGGAACAGATGATGGTCGTCGAGGATCGCAGCTGGCTGAACTTCGCGAACACCGCCGCGGACATGTACAACCCCCTGGTGATGTTCCCGACCATGACCCCGTCGGCCTTCCAGATCATGAAGAACAACGTCGAGTCCTGGGGCGGCACTCCTGTCACCGCGGCTCTCGTGTCCTTCGACCTCTGGAACGACTTCGTGGCCGAGCCCGAGTTCACCGCCTGGTACTCGGAACTCGAGAAGCACGAGCTCGCTCTCGAAGGCAGCCTGGGCAAGATCATGGGCGTGGAGATCATCACCGACGGCTACCGTCTGCCCAAGCTCAAGGTGCTCGATCCCGGCCAGATCTACATGGTGAGCTCGCCGCTCACCCTGGGTGTGATCTCGCAGCTGGGCGACCTCAACGTCAAGCCCATCGACAAGTACTCCGAAGGCATCGGCAAGCGCGGCTGGTACATGTCCCAGACCGAGGCCATCGCCCTCACCAACCCCAAGGCGGTCATCCGCGGCCAGCGTTCCTGATCCCTCCTCAGGACGCTCCCAGGAGCATCGTCAGGGCCGGTACCTTCGGGTACCGGCCCTTTCTGTTACCCTAGACCGTCGTGGTGCTGGCGCCGCTGTAGCTGTATCCAGCGCGCGCCGGCGCTAAGGCTTTGCGCACGGCCGCCGAGGCCTCGCCTGTGAGCTGGTGGCGCACGCACACGTAGCCGTCCTGGTAGAAGACAGACAAGGCACGCATCGACGTTTTGATCTGTTCCATTGTCTCCTTGCTCGGTTCCGTCTCGATCTTGAGGACCCTGGCTTCGATGACCAGAGGAGGTGGAGGATTCTCAATTTCCTCGAGAGCCTCCCAGAATGCCTGCTCTTCGGCAAGCGAGAACAGTACAACGTGCTCATGTCGGTCTCGCGCAGACAAGCGCACAGGAGATCCAGCAGCAAGAAGATCACGAACTTCCTTGCGATCACACAGCATGAAATGCAGCGCTTTTCTGAACCACCCGGTCATGCTTTTCACAGTCGCCTTGACTTCTTGCTCCAGCGATGTGACCTGTACACGCAACATCGTGATTTCGTCGTCCTTAGACATGCTCACTCTCCTATGTGTAGCTGACTCATTTGCTGAAGCACGTGCCTGTTGTAGCTGTCGAGATGCTGGACAAGCAGGGGACCAGCGACCGCTTCCGCGGCCTGGACCAGCCCGCTGATGTACGCGGTAACAGCACCTCGGATCCGCGTGCTCAGTTCTTCCGGACCCGGGAGCTCGTGGAGGCCGACCAGCGGAAGCGTGACCAGCTTCGTCGGCCCTGATCCTACGTACACGGTCAGCGTCAACGGCGCGCACTCGTCTTCGTGCTCGTTCAGCACGCCGATGTCGAGCTGGATGGAGTAGTGTGTCTGGGCCAGCGCCTCGTGCCGGACGACGTGGTAGTACTGCATGCCTATCCTTCTGTGGATGGCTGCTTTCGCATCACCGAGAACATTTACCTGCTTGAGGAAGTTCTCGACATCGTCTGTGAGCTTGCGGGTGTTGTCGTTCATGCTTTGTTGACCTCGTTGCGGTAGCGAAGGCGCGCGAACGTCAAGGGCACCTTCGGATCTGTTTGAAGATATGTTCCGTATGCTGGAATGAATTCGTGCGCTGCTGCGGTGACTTCCGGCTTTCTGTCTGTGACAGCAAGCCGCAATGTGAGACCGACAACGCGAGGGTTCTCAGCTGTGTTCACGCACACGTGCACAGCAGCGCCTTGGCGTGCGGCGAACTTGCGCTGACTGCAGATTGGCTTCTTGCTTGTGTCGTCCCATAACACCAAGCTGCTTTCGCTTTGAACCATGGTAACACGCAGCGTGCGGAAGAAGTCCTGTACCAAGTCAAGGATGTTGTCGTTCTTAACCACACTGAACTGTCGCGTGTCGGCGAAGCCAACCACGGGATTGCAGTGCTCAACAGATGCGCGCATGCTTGCTTTCAATAGCCTCGGCACGCTCCTCTGCGCTATCCGCAGCGCCCGAATACTTCGAAGCGTCTTCTTGACTTCATTCTTCAGCTCCGGCGCCGAGCACTTTTCTTGAACCATCTGAACAGCTTCTTCCAGAGAAGCTATCGTCTCGCTGTTGCGCTTTTCCTGCGCGTGTAGGACGCTGTTGAGCACGGAGATGTCCACAAGCGAGACACCGCGCAGGAAGAAGTCGTGCTTCTCGTGGATCTGTTTCCTGGCCATCTTCACCTCACATGTTTCTGGAAACGTCGCGTGCTTCGTTACGGAAGTCGTACAGGCGCAGACGACCGCGTGTATTCGCGTAGCCGACATAGCGCTCGACCATGTCCGCTGTTCCGACGCCGCCAGGCATGGCCAGAAGTATCGGATCGGTGGCGAACACAGTGACCATATCCAGCATCGCCTGGTTTCGAAGCGTTCCTGCCGCTGCTTTGAAGCGCTTCCATTGCGCAGGCACACGGAGAGCAGCGAACTCGTTCTTGACCGCCCACTCCAGTGCCAGTGTGTCTGCTCCGCGCTGTCCACCACTGGTGATCACGCAGTTGTCGACGCCAATCTTCTCTGCGGCAAGAACTTCTCGAATTCCGAAGGCCACAGCTCCGAAGTCGGTGAAGTCTCGGCCGCCACATACGATCACGAACTGGCGCATGCTCAGAACTTCCTGAAACCGATGCGGAACCTGCGTGTGCCTCGCAGGAACTGCTTGAATTCGAAGTCCTGCTCGACCAGGCTCAGTTTGTCGAAGCCGACGTGTGCTGCGGCGTATGCTTGCTCCGACGCGGTGTTACCGACTTCGCAGATGCCGTAGCCGACCACGAACCTCGGATTCGCTTTCTTGATCATCCTTGCGCTGCGGTTCGCCAGGAACGTCCCGAGTTTCTCGCCGTAGATCTGCACGAGCTCGCCACGGATCTTCTTGTAGTGCTTGTCCTTGGCCTCGCCAGGAGATCCGAGAACCTTGATCTTGTTGCCGTCGTACTTGTCCGGGCCGAACGGCATCTGTGCCAGGAACGGCGTGCTGATCCGAGGATCCTCGGTGATGCTGTCGATCTGCAGGGTATGGCTCGCGTCCACATGAAATGTCACAACGAGGTGAAGACTTTTGGCCTTGCTTTGGATCAAGTGGTCACGCTCTTGGCTGTCAAGAATCTGCCCGACGAGCTCTTGGTTCAGGAAGTCCATGAACTCCTGCACGCGCTGATCCAAAGGCGGAACACTCTGCCAGGGTATGATGTCCGGCTCTTCAGAGATCTGGAACACGAGGCACCTCCCGGTTATGCGGCGACGCGAAGTTGATTTGGGCGCCAGTTCGCGCGGACAACAGCTTCAGCCATGGCCGGACACACGGCGTTGCCGATGCGTGCGATCTGGCTTCGCTTGGTTCCTGTGAGCACGTACGTGTCCGGGAATCCCATGGCGCGCGCGAGCTCGCGTGGCGTGAACATGCGCAGTCGGATGTCGACAACGCGGTTGTTCCTGATGAAGGCGATGACCAAGCTCATGCGATCGATGGTCGTGATCGTCGGCATCGGTTTGCGCAGGCTCGAGCTGTGGCCGCCGGAGGAGTAGTACCGCTCGATCCAGGCAACGACACGCTCGACCTTCGCATCTTCATCACCGGCATGCGCGGTGCACAAGCTGTGGTGATCCACAGCAGTGACTGTTCCAAGCGGAGCCTGCAGCTTCTGGCCGACAACACCGCCGTAATGCTTGGCGATCCACGCCTGGCAAAGAGCGTGGTGCTGCCCTTGTGCGGAGACCGTGGAGAGCGGTTTGCTCAGGTCCTGCCCTGTGGACGTGCCGTAGAACTTCAATGCCCAGGAGGGCACGTCGTAGGCACCCTCGGGGTTGTCAACAACGTAACGGACAAAGCCGCGGGCCAAGCGTGCCTGTGTCTTCTCCGCGAGCGGCTTCTTCCGATCGAAGATCGACTTCGTCGGGATGCTCCAGTCCACGCACTCGGCTGCTGTGTGGTAGGGGTTGTTTGTCCGGGGTCCGTGTGTCAGTTCCGGCCACTGCACTTCTCCGTGCAGTTTGGCCACCAAGACCAGCCGCTTGCGTGCGGTCGGCGCGCCGTAGTCGGCGGCGTTCAGCACCTTGTAGTCGACGTTGTAACCCTCCTTCTCCAGATCCGCGACAAAGCGCTTGAAGAGCTCGCCTTTTCTGGATTGGATGGGCTTTCCGTCGCGAAGTGGACCCCATTCCTGGAACTCGCTTACGTTCTCCAGGCAGATCAGCTCCGGCTTCGATCTGTATGGCAGTTTTGCCCACGGGATTGCACTTCTGGCGAGTGAGCGAACGCGTGTCGATACCGGTTTCCCGCCTTTCGAGCGTGAGAAGTGCCGGCAATCGGGCGAGAGCCACAGCAACTGCACTTGTTTGTTCCGGAAACGGCTCGGGCGAACGTACCAGACGTTCTGCTGCTCGTGGTGTGCACGTGGGTGGTTGGCCTTGTGCATCTCGATGGCGTCTTCGTCGTGGTTCACAGCCAGGTCCGGTTCCCGGCCGGTGGCGCGCTTGATTCCTTCAGAGGCACCTCCGCCTCCGCAAAACAGATCCACCATGATGTTCTTGTTCTCTGTGATCGTCATTGGTTCGGTTCCTTTACGGCAGACTGTCGACGTAACGTGAGATGAAGTCGCGGTCGTCTTCGACAACGTACGGATCGTGTCCGAGAAGTTCTTGGAGTTGTTCCTGCGCTCCGGGAGTGTCGCGCCAGGCGACAGCTGCAGCAGCATGCCTTTCGGCAACGTCTTTGCCTGTGTCTCCGTGGTGGTAGGCACGGCACTCGAATGGCTTGGCGCTGTGGATGCGGCAACCAACACCGTCCGCGAATAGAGCACATTGGCCTCTCGGACTGGCTCCGTACATGCCGCCTTTGTTCCCGCCGTTGGTAGTAGCAGGTGACAGAACGAACACGTTACGATCGCTGTCATCGTCTGGTCCAGTCTCTCCCAAATCTTCGTACCAGTCCACAGACAGGTACTCGTCGAAGAAGGCGGTCATGGACATTCCGAGTGCTTCCGCTGCCTTCTCCGCCTCTCCTGGGAGGAACCATCCCGGTTTCATTTTGCATGCGTTCTGGCATGTCTGACAGGAGCAGCTGTTGTCGCCGGCTTCTTCGAGACGCTGCTTCAGCTCCGCGATCGGTGTGTACTTGCGTGGTTCCTTTACCACAACTTCAACCGGCTTCTCCGGGAGTGCTGTGGTTGTTACGAACACGCTTCCGGCGCCGCCGCACATACAGCAGTTCTCATCGGTCGGTACACGCCGACCGCGCTCGACGCTGTGGTGCTTCCCGGTGCCGTTGCAGAAGATGCACGTCTCTGGTGTGCTCATGTCCTGGACGCCTTCGCCGACGACTTGGAGGTCATGTTTGCGGCAGCTGCGTACAAGAGACTTGCGAACAGATCAACGTGCAGCGTCTCTGTGTCTTTGCAGCCGTCGGCTGTTTTCAAAAGCAAGCCCGTTGTCTTCTCGTGGTTGTATGTGGTCAGGTGATGCCGCTCTTGTGGTCTTCTGGTCTTGCCAGGTAAGCTAACCGGCTGCGTTTGCTTGCTGGCTGTTGCGAATGCCGGGAAAACACCCTTTCCCGCGCTCACGCTGAGCCATAGCCCAGGGAACACAGCTCCATCGCTCGATTCGACGGTCCTAGATGTGTCGGCCACAAGAACGAAATGGTCGGTGTCTTTGTTTCTGATAACCAGAATCGGAGACTTCGAGAACGTGTACTTCGCGTAGCTTCCGTTGTGCATTCTCGTCATCTTGTCCGCGACATCCGACCAGGCGCTGTGCAGCAACCCGCCGGTGTAGATGAATTTCCCTGTGCGCCGATCGAACTCGAGCATGTCCTTGATGACAACGACTCGGTTTTGGACGTCGTCGGTCCAGCGCACGTTCTTCGGCAGCGGCAGCGCGTGGAACGCGTCAGCTGTCCTTGCTTCCTCTTCCGCTTGCTTTCTTTGTCCGTTGGGAGAGCGCATTCAGTACCTCAGTGATTGAGACGATAACAGGAAATGGTGTTGGTGACGCAAGGCCAAGGTGCTGGTTCATTGACACGGACGGCACAGCTTTTGTTGCTGCAGCCGGCACAAGCCTGCTGCGACTTCGGCAGCTTCTTGTGTGTATCTGTGAACTCCACCCAAGCCCTGTTACTCGGATACCACTTCGCTGATCCCCAGCGGTCCTCTGGCGGCACACGGCCGATATAGTGGTTCCCGCCCTCAAGCCACTCGTCGGCTTCGTTGTTGGCGTCAAGGCGTACGTCATCACCGCGGCGTTGCATGCGGCGCAGAGCCGAAGCCACTGCGATTTTCCCTTTACGCCCTTGTCCGAGTCTTCTGGAGATGTCTTCTGCGGTCGACCCGGTCCTGGTTGCGAAGAGCACAGCAATAACGGCGATCTCGAACTCCGTGAGCGGACGCATTGTCGTGTCTTTGACTCCGACGAAGCGAATACGTCCGCTATCAGGTCTGGGTGTCTGTCGTGCCCTGGCAGCAGATGTGAACTGGTCACCGCCAGCCTTGTCTTGCCAGCGCAGCATTTCCCGGAAGCACCATCCGACATTTTCTTTCTCGTCGCACGCCATCTCGTCGACGAGGATGTCGTTGCGGAATAGACGGCAGTGATACCAGTTACCGATGACTGTGCATTTGGTTGCGTACATGCTCTGTTCCATGCGTTGAAATCTAGGTCACGCCTTTCGCGTGTGCAAGATCTTGGGTTTGATGCAGACGATGTAGCCGACAAAAACATTGTCCAGGTACTTGCGCCTGGCCGCGGAAACACCTTCAGCTTCTGCGCCTGTGAATGCTATGCCGGCTTTTACTTCGAGCACATCACCGTAGCTTGCTGTGGCGATAAACTCGTCAACAACCGGGAAATCCACGTCCTTAGGCTCTCCGGCGACATCGTACTCTACACCCAAGCATGCGATGATTACGTTCGCGCGGAGATCTTCTCCGCTTTGCGTTATGGTATTCTGGAAGAGGAAGGCCTTCAGTTCCGGCTCACTTGGCATCGGACTTCGCCTTCTTCAGCGCCGCGTCGATCCACTCCCGTGCCTGGGCTTTCGCGTCTTCCGCAGTATTGACGGGTTTGTCGCACGTGTTCATACGTGCCAAGCCGATACCACCGTACCAGTACCACTTTCCGTTGTTCTTCTTGTTGAAAGCGTCGCGAATCTTGCGAACACGAATGAGTGGTTCGTCGCTTCCGGTCTGTACGAGATTGAAGCCGTCGGCAACGTGGCAATGCGCGGCAAGGCCTTTCCTTTGCTTCTCCTTACGCCAACGCAGAGCCATGGTTACTTCCTTTCCATCTGCGCGAGCAGCTGATCGACCTTTTCGCGGTTGCGCAAGCAGCGCAGAAAGAACGGTCCGTAGTCGGAACCGAAGCGATCGAAAGCGTCGCGATGGCTCATGGCCGGCGGGGCTTCGCAGACAGGGTGATCGAATTTGTCGCCTTCGGGGCCGCCGACGAGAACGCAGAAAGGAGCTTCGTTGAAGCCACTCTCGTTGACGAGTTCGTATTTCATTTTGCTCATCGCTTCACCTTCGTGGTTACTGGGATTGCTGGTTTGCCTAGTGCTCGTGCGGCCTCAGCGGCTTCGAGCGAGTACACAAGGTAGACTTCTCCGACACCTTTCACGAACCATATGCTGCACTCGCTGTCACTGCTTTCGTACAGAGGCTCCGCGGTCAGCCCGCGGTCGATCCACTTCGCGAGATTCTCCGAAAGTGGCTCGAATGCCCTGTCGTATTTCATACTTGGCATGAACCAGAAGTTCGGGCAGTTCCGGATCAGGTATGCGACAGCGTCGGCGCTCACAGGAACATCCTTGTGATGAGCTTCTCACTGTCTCCGTAATCGTAAGGGTGGTCCTGCAGCGCATCTTCACTGTTCCCGGACGTTCCTGTGATTTCGTCGGTCTTGACGACGATTCCTTCTTCCGTGTGCGTCACCGTGAAGGTACCACAACCACGGACGTCCGAACCGGTGGCGATGTCCTGCAGCGCGTTGGTCACGCGCTTCTCGAGATCGTTGGTTCCTTCGACGAGGACTGCGACTGTCCCACCAGGGAGGGTCAGGTACACTTTCATCACTGCTCCTTTTCCTGCCAGATTCCGGGCAAGACAGTGCATTCGACACCGATGGCCAGACCACCGCCGGCGGTCATGAGTCGCCTGTCCTTGTTATCGCTCAGCGGATCGAACTTCTTCAGCTCCGTCTCGAACCAAGACCAGTTGCCGTGCATGCTGCCGTTGGTCTTCGCGATGTTGTGTACGCTGCTCACCCATGCGGCTATGTCGCAGCGAAGATCGGAGACATCGTCGTTCACGAACGTGGTTTCGATGCTGTACCGGTGCATGGTGTTGACGTAGCTCAAGTACGCAGTGAAATCGAAACCGCGCCGCAGCTGCTTGTTCAGCTTCGACACAACCGAGACGTTGCTGTTGGACGTGCTGGCGCCGGCGACACCAAGCAGATCACGAGAGGATGTGATGTGGATCCCGACACGTGCGATGATCGTGCACGGCTTGTGCTCCAGCTTGTGGATGTGCCGCTCGAGCGCATCGATCTCGCTCAGCAGTTCACTTCTTGGCGTCCCGCGCCTGGTCCGGATCAGTGCCTTCTTGGCTTCAACCAGTTCCCGCAGGTTCTTGGTGATGACGTCCATGTGCTGTCTCCCGTTCAGGGTGGTTGCCCTGGTTCTTCTTGTACAGTAGCTAACGCTGCTGTGGTTGTCAACACTATTCTGAATCTACACCCCATCCGCACTCTTCGAACCGCTTCTTTAGCCCTGCATTGAACTGCCGCATCCTTTTGCCTGCCTGTTGCTTCTCCTTGCGCTGTTGCAGATCCGCCTCCAGCGAGGCAGCCACACGCAAGCATGCTTCCTTGGTGCTGTCGCCGTCTTCAGCCTCGTAGGAACGCAACCAAAGGATGGCGGTCTCGAGGTCGTTTTGGCTGGCGGCCATGTTAGGTCTCCGGGCAGGTCGACTGCAGCTTGCCGGTTTCGAGATTCACGAACCCGACGAACTTGCACGACCAGCGTATCAGTGTCGTCGAAGTCACGGCACAGACACCGCGCCCGGGTCCAACAGCCATGAAGTGGAGCTGACCGACATCCCGACTGCTGAGATCGTTGTTTTGAGCAGCGGCCCAGCGGCAGTCAGGCCACTGCGCAGCACGATCACGCATCTGCTTGAGATCGGCCGGATGAACCTCTGGCTCTCCGAAAGAAGGTTCCGGTTTGACGTGGGCGTACTGGAACTTCGGTTCCGGGAACTTGTTCAAGACCCAGGCGTCGAACTTGTCGCTGCCCTCGGGTGTGACGCTGCTGTCACCGATGCCGAGCTCGGGGAACTCCTGCAGGAACTCCGCGCGCTGGTGGTGCAGCCATTCCGAGAATGCTGTGTGGCTGGCACTATGTCCGGCCGCCAAGCCACCCAAGGCCTCGTCAGCAGGGCTGAGGCCATAGGCGTGGGCGTAGGCGATGTAGCGGCGATTCGTGGTCTCGATCATGCTTGGTTACCTCCGACACGCTGACGAGCATGCAGCCTTGTGTTCTTCTTGCGGTTCGGGTTGGCCAGGATGTCTGTGATGGCACGGCCGGTCAGGCGGCGCACGGCATCGGCGATGCCGGCACGGCCGAGAGGCAGGTGCACGTTCAGTACCGCAGTAGCTTGGCAGCCGTAGCCAGCCAGAGCAGCGCGGAGGTTGACGGATTCGTCGACGGTGAGGCCGAAAGCGAGCTTGGACATGTGCAGATCTCCCGTTCCCGGCATCGCCAGGGTTCTGTACATGAACTTACGCATCTTCACGGTACTTGTCAAGGCCTTAGTTTGGGAAGTCTGCTTCTTGGGCTTGTTCCGCGGGTGCGTCTGGTTCCGGGCGGTAGAAAGACCAGGTTTTGCAAAAGACAGACCACGATATCCAGAATGTGGTCAGGTCGCGGATCTTCAGCTTGTCGCCGCTGGTTTTGCTGGAAGTATCCCTGGAAATGCCAACAACTTTGCAGCTGCGTCCACCAGGCAGCCTCTTGCAAGGCTGACCAAGGAATTTGTGTGCGTAATGCGGTAGTTTGCCAGATGCCTTCTTTGTGCTCATACATGTTCCAGTTGTTGAACGTGTTTTCTTGGATTCGCGATCGGTATTTTGGTGTAGTTGTACAAGTACGCGTAGCTGACACGCACTTTGTAGAAATACGATCCTTTGTCAAGAGAGCAGACAAATACAGCTCCGGTTGCCTCATAATCAGGACATACGTCGTTGACTAAAAACGGTAGTCTAAGTGCTTCCTGGATTGCCCCTTGTGCCAACATCAGCAAGACGCCACCGCCACCATAATAAGCAAGAGCCCGATAGCGAACTCCTGTTTCCGGGGCTACAATCATCTCCGGGCTCAGATCGACGCAGGCAGCAGGCTCTGCGGCCATGTTAAGCCTTGCTTCCGTAGGAGCGCATGCCTATGCGCTGAATGCGCGGTCGGTGATGTGCTGGCGCCGCTTCCTCAAGCCACGTGTGCCCGTCCGGGCACTTTCCCATGTACACACGAGAAACAGGACCTTCCGTGATTGTGAACGGCTGCGGAGCTCCGGAGAATTTCTCCATGTACAGCGTCGTGTAATCTGTGGTTCCGCACACAGGACATTGATGCTGTTCGGGTAGGATAACGTCGCTATCTTCGATTGCGAGCTGGGTTTGGTTGTTCAGTCGCATCTGGCTGCCTCGAGCCTGGCGTACGTTTTCCGGTACTTGATGATATTGTTCCTGTCCTTTTCGGACATTTCCACAGGCAGGCGTAGCGGATCGATGTTGTTGCGGATGTCGGCCATTTTGACACGGATCGCGATTTTGTTGCGGAGAACCCTGGTGATGTAGGCCTCGTAGTCCTCACCGTCCCTCTTCGTCAACGCGTCCACGGCTTCGATGATGTTCTCCGGAAAGAACGTTGACAACGTCTCGAGTGTGTACTCGCTGTCCTCAACGACGTCGTGGAGGGCCGCCACGGTCATGTCCGCGAGAACCGGACGGACGCCGTTGATGACGTCCAGGACATGCAGGATGTACGGCTTCCCGCCCTTGTCGACTTGGGTTTCGTGTGCTTTTGCTGCGACATGGACGGCTCGTGTGAACAACGCTTCGAGGTTATGCATTTGGTTTGTGCTCCAGAGAAGTGGTGCCGAGCTGGTAGTTGGAAAGCAGCGGAGCCTTGCACAAGTGACACTCGTGCTTCTGGATCGGCGATCCGCTCCGATTTGGCCGCCAGGCGAAGCCGCAGCACGGGCATGTAACTTCCCACTGCTGTTCCGGTCCCGGGCCTTTGACAGCCTTGGGTTTGGTTGCGTTCGGCACGCGGTCGCGATCGTTCACAACCAGCGGGTCGTTTTGGTCAAGGATCTTGCTCTCGTTTTCGTACGTATTCACAGCGGGTCCTCCGTGTTTGTAAATCTAGGCCGGTCGCTCGGCGCGGTCAACGGTAGAACTCCTAATACGGAGGGCATGATGCCAAAGCAAGACGGTTTTTCTGACATTTTTGAAGTGGCCGGCATCGACATCGACGCACCGGAAACGAACACCGCTCAACCTTCTTCCGTATCCGTGGCCTTGGCTGACGGTGTTTGGGACCACGAGACGTTGGTGCGCTTGCGCGCAACCGCAGAGCACCTGCAGAAGAACCCGCAGACGGCCGAGGCAGCAACCAAGCTCCTGGCTGCCGTGAACGAGAGGCATCGCCAGCCTTCTTGACATGCACCTAACGTGTGTCTAGCTTACTCTCGAAACCAAGGAGTGAGCATGCGCGTAGTTGGGAAGTACACGGCCGCCGACGTCAAGTTACCTGATGGTTCCCTGGACGAAGCAACAGCCAACCAGATCCAGTCGTTCTGTGACTGCCCGGCGTTCGTCGACACCAACATCACTATCATGCCTGACTGCCACGCAGGAAAGGGCGCTGTTGTCGGCTTCACAATGCCTTTGTCTGATGTGGTCATTCCAAACATAATCGGTGTGGACATCGGTTGTGGTATGGCTTCGGTTCGTCTGCCTGGGAAGATCGCAGATTTTTCGGAGTTGGATGCTGTGATCAAGACCCGTGTTCCTTCTGGCTTCGCAGTGCGCAACACCCCCACGTGTCTCGAGCCTGCGTTCGAAGACGAGCTACGCTCTTGGGTGGCTGTTGTCGGTGCCGACTACGCGCGTGTCGTTCGCTCCATCGGATCCCTCGGAGGTGGCAACCATTTCATCGAGGTCGGGGAGTGCGCCGGCGCGAACTGGCTTACTGTGCACACGGGGTCAAGAAACTTTGGCCTGCGCATCGCCGGCTACTATCAAGAGCTGGCTCGCGCAGCAGCGACCGACGAATACACGTGTTCCTGGAAAGATCTGGAGTTCCTTCAGCGCGACTCCGAGGCGGGCTCCGGTTATCTGCGGGCTATGACTTTCGCGCACGCCTATGCCGCCTTGAACAGGCGTACGATCCTGCAGGAGATCGTTTCCTTCTACGGCTGGTCTGTGGCGGAGTTGGAAACTATTGAATCCGTGCACAACTTCATCGGAGCCGACGGTATCGTGCGCAAGGGCGCGACGTCCGCTCGAGAACATGAACGTCTTCTCATCCCGTTCAACATGCGTGATGGTATTGCTGTGTGTACAGGCAAAGGCAACGCGTCCTGGAACTTCTCGGCTCCTCATGGGGCCGGCCGTGTCCTGTCCAGGGCAAAAGCAAAGAAGAACCTTGATCTTGCTCACTTTCAGGCGCAGATGGCTGCGGCAGGGGTGTACACAACTACAGCAACAGCCGAGACGCTCGATGAAGCGCCGGACGCCTACAAGGACACGAAGATGATCCTCGGTATGATCGAGGAGACGGCTGCTGTTGACTTCCTTTTGCGTCCTGTTTACAATTTCAAGGCCGGCGGGGACTGATCGCGTCCTGTTCGTAAATAACATGGTATGTCCTGGGACTCCTGGCTGGACCAGTTCGCTGCCGAATCATCACGTGCGCCTTTGGGCTTGGATGCGATCCCGCAGATCCGTGCTCTCGCGCACTCAAGTTTGCGCAACGTCGCACCAGGTCAAAGCGACATCCGTGCTCAGTGTCCTCTGCACATTTCCACAGAGGGTGTCAGCCAGACCCTGCGCATAAATCTTGATCCCGGGAGCAAGCTCGGGATCGGTTTTTTCACATGCTACCGGTGCAAGCGTCACGGTCATTGGAACGAGCTCGCTGAAGCGATCGGCATAGACCCGATCACTGGCGACGCGAATCCTGTAGTTGCGAACCTGCTGATGCCTGTGCGTGTTGCGAGAGCCTTGTACACAGAGCCAGAAGGCATGCAACCGTGGCCTCTGGGCGCGTCCTGGATGCGCAAGAACAAGAACGGATCCGTGACCACGATTTCGCCGTATGCATTTGGTGTGCTCGAGGCGAAGGTTTGGAAACGCGACGAACTCATTCCTGCCAGGAATGCTTGGGTTGACGCTGCCGGTATCAGCTATCCTGCTTTGCCTGAGCGGGTTGAGCACGAGATCCGTGCGTGGCTTCCGGTTATGGACCGCGGGTTCCCTGTGGCACACGTGGCAGCCTTGCTCTCGCGACGCTACCCCGAAGCGAAGAAGTACAAGAACAGCTACGGCGAGTGGAGCAAGGAGCGCATAGCCTTCCTGGAGCAAGTCAGCAGCAAGATCGACGACCACCGCTTCATTGTTCTCGTTGAAGGCCCTGCCGATGCTCTGCGCTTGATCGACTACAACATCCCCGCGGTCCCGTTGTTGGGGGTCAGCACCTGGACGGCGTCGAAGTCACAAGTTCTTGCGAGCACATACGAGTCCGCAATCGTCTGTTTGGACGGTGACGCCGCCGGGCAGCCTGCGCAGGCCGAAGTAGCCGCAAGTCTTAGCCAGGTGATGCGTACGCGAACCGTGCGCATGCCTGCGAAGGAAGATCCGGCGTCCCTGCCTGAACCTTCGTTCTTCCAGTTCATCAACCACATCAGCAAAAGGAGTGTAACCCATGTCCAATGACAAACCCGACATCGTCGAGGCCCGTGAAGACATCCCCGTTGACATCGACATCGAGGCTTCTGCTTCTCGCGTGCGCGCGATGCAGCAGCAACAGACTGTCGAGGCATCCACCCAAGTCCACGGCGACGATGTCATCGACGCCACGGTTCGTTGAATCGTGTAGGCAACAGCCCGGAACCGCAGCGGCGCAAGCCAGGAGAGACTGCGGTTCCCGCGCTCCCGCGGGTTTACCTGCGGGAGCGTCTGTACGTTCCGGCACACTTGATGACACCGGAGGTGAAGAAGTGCTTTTCGGTGGTGCTACGCAATTACCTGCCGGAGTTCGATGAGGAGACCGGTGAACCTCGTGCGAACCGAGATCTGCTTGTGCGTGGCTTTCGCCGCGTGAACCAGAACTGGTACAGCATCAGTCGGGGCAACCTCGACACTGTTTGGTCAGTCTTCTCATCTGTTTCCGAAATCGTTGACCAACGTGCTGTTGTTCCGTTGAGCTTTCCGTTGCGTTGGGTCGGCATTCGGCTCAAGGACGGGACCATCGCACAGCTACGTCCGTCCCAAGAGAAATTCGTAGGTGACCTTCTCGGTATCGGTTACGGCATCGGTGAGGCGCCCCCTCGCTTTGGCAAGACCATTTGCATGACTGCGATGATTTGCCGTACCCAGATGCGCACGCTCATCATCGTGCATCAAATCGAGCTCGCCAAGCAGTTTATCAAAGAGTTTCGACGGTGCACGAATGTCGACGCCGCTGAGCACCACTTTCGCCGTCCGCTTGTAGGCTTCGGGCGAGAATGGAAAGACTTCGAGACATTCGACGTCTGCGTGACCACCTGGCACAAGTTCCACGCAGTGCTTCCGAAGACGGAGTTTGCTGAAGGTGATGCACCGACGCTGGAGCAGGTTCGAACACTCGAACGGTTGCAAGCGACGCAGAAGCGCCGTTTCGACATCACACAGAAGGCAATAGCGCACCTGCGGAACCGCTTTGGTACAGTGCTTGTTGATGAAGTACACAGGGCGGCCAGCCCGTGTTTCTCCAATGTCGTCGGCCAGTTCAATCCCTGGTATCGCATGGGTGTCACAGCAACGCCAGATCGCAAAGACCGCCTCGACGCCGTCATCAAGCTGATCACCGGACCTACCGTTACAGTCGGTGACGAGGAGAAGGTTCTTCTTCGTGTGCGGCCTGTCTACACAGGGTTCGCGCCAAAGTTCAAGAGCTTCACAACGTACGAAAACATGATCGCCCGTGATCCTCGTCGTACGAAGCTCGCTTTGGACTTGATCGCGAAGGACGTGCGCGACGGACATAGTGTCATCGCTGTGTGCACCCGCCGCGAGCATATCCTGGAGCTGACGGAAAAGATGCTGCGCATGGGAATTACCGCCGAAGGCTTCCACGGCAAGGTAAAGGATCGTGATGGTGTGCTTGCGCGCGCGGACAGTGGACACACCAAGGTTGTGTTTGCCATGCGCTCGATGCTTCTCGGCATCAACATTCCCCGCTGGTCGGCCATGCACATCCTGGTCCCTTCCGCGAACCCTCCGAACTTCTACCAGGAAATCAGTCGTGTGCGTACGCCGCGAGAGGGCAAGGCCTACGCCGTCATTCGCGATTACCTGGACGCCTGCGGCGCCAGCAACGGTTGTTACCGCTCTCGCCACAGCGTGTATGTGGACCTTCGGAAAGCGCCCATCCTCTTCGAAGACGAGTTCGGGCAGCTGCTTAAGAAGCTGCCGATCGAGCTCATCCTGAGCAAAGCCGCACATGCTCGACAGGCGTCTTCCAGGAAGGCGACAAAGGAACAGGAAGAAGCCTTTGTTGGTTTTGGTGGCCTTTCCGGGCCACGCCGTCCAAATTTCGCCAGCTCTGCCTGGCTCTCGTTTGCCTCCGAGGCGATGTAGGAGAGAACATGCCAACTGTACCTCGAGCACCAACTTCAGCCATGCTCACAGCCCCACGCGCACCAATCAGCGAGCGAGGCCTCGCTGTACGCAATGAGCAGCAACAGCAGGCTAGTAACCGACGCGCATCTTCCGGACAAGGCATGGTCGACCGCATCCGTCAGCATGCGGAAGTAGCCAGGGTGCTGCAGATCGCGGACATGTTCGTACTGAACGACAAGCTTGCGGAGGAGCTGCAGCGCTACAAAGTCACAGCTCGCGACTTGACACGTCTCGGCCACTTCACATACGGCGTCGACATCAAGCTGATGAATCCGCAGCGGGACGTACGTTCGCTCATCGAAGCCAGCTTGAAGATTCAGGCGTATCGCGATCGCGTCACCGAGATCCAGGTGGAGCTTTTTGGGAACAAGAACAAGCTCTTGAGCGCGTACCAGTCCGGATCCGACGTGATCAATCTCGTGTACAACGAGTACTTGCGCCAGCGTGGTGGTCTCGAGCAGCAACGTGCCTTCGTCGCCATGATTCTGGACTCGATCCAGGACAAGATTCGCCAGATCGACTTCCAACTGAAGCAGATCGACGCCACGCTTGACAATCTCGACAAGGCCCACTTCACCTACAAGCATGTAGGTGAGCTGGCAGAGAAGATCCTGTCACGCGTCGAAGGTGCCAACATGGCCTTGCGCACACCCATGCGCCAGGCGTAACCCGAGGAGAAAGCATGAACAAGGACAAAGGTTTCACACTTCGCGCTCCGCGCTACACACCGGAAGGCGACCCAACGCCGGAAGTCACGAGCACAGCTCCGGAAGGACGCGACAGCACGAAGCCGGCGACAAAAGTCCTGGACGTCACTGACAAGAACACGAACGCGTACGGTGATCCGCGTGTTGCTGTTTCCGAAGAACAGGATCTTGTGCCTTCTGCACTGGTGCCAGAAGCAGCACCGGAACGCTTGGAGCCTGTAGACTTGCCTCCGAATGAAGAGCTTCCGGAGCCTGAACTGGAGGAAGGCGAGAAGCGATTCGAACCTTTCTTTGTCACAGATCCAGGCTACAGAAGCACGGAAGCACAAAAGCACAAGCTCAAGGTGATTCCTGCAGTTGGTTCAAACAGTGTCGCCTACGGCGCCAGCGTCATTCGGGACTACGCGATTTCACCACGCGCCCTTGTTGATCCTGACATGTTGGGCATGTTGAACACATGGTTCGCGCGCTATCTCGAGCTTCTTGTCACCGTCGATGTTACCATCGGCGACTTTGCGCACGCGATCACAGATAACGGCGCCAAACTCGATTTGGATCTCGGATCGCTGCAGAAGCTGCTTGCGAACATGATGCACATGCGTCAGCTTCGGGAACTGATCACGAATGTCGGCCTAGCAGACTACGAGTCTGAGATCCTGCTCGCCGAGATCGACCGGGAGTTCGGTCGGGCGCGTGAGCTCGAGCACGAACGCGCAGGCCGTGTACGTCGCGAAGGTGCTGTTGCTGACGCTGTGCTTGATCTGCGCGTCATCGCGGAGCAGCTACGGGACACAGCCGAGCGTACAGCGAAAGCGGCTGCTGAGTCGGCGGCCAGGCCGAGTGTTTACCATCAAGGTCCCGCACAGCGCGCACAAGCCCAACCAACGCCAGCACCGGCCGCTGTACCACCAGCACCAATCCAGGAGTCTGACGCCTAGTGCGGAACTCTTACTGCAGGCTTGTTCCTGCAGGGAGTATCTGAATGCCGACACAGCAAATTCTGAAGCCTCTTCCAGGGGCTGACATCCGCTTCCGTGATCACGCCGGTCCGGACAAGTCCAGGAACGAAGTCGTGCAGTTCCTGGATTTTCGTGTTTTTGTGATGGGCGTTGAAGTAACATCCTATGTCAAAGATTCCCTTTCATTCACCAGAAGCTTGAACGGAACTGAGAACACATGCTCGTTCACGCTTGACAATTCCCACAATCGCTTTGTGCTGACGGTGGAGAACTTCAAGAACTATCAAGACAAGACCGACCCGAACGCCACAGAGCAGCAACGCCGGAACAGCATCGGAGCCGAGCAGGAATACAACTTCCAGCAATCCATGAATCCGGAGCATCTTCCGTACACAGGTTTGGACTTCAACAATCTCGCGGACTTTGATGAGTCGAAGATGCACTGGGTTCTTAAGCCTGGAAACATCGTCGACGAGACCCCGAAGAAGGAGCTCTTCGAGTACAAGGTCAAGCAGATCCTGGAATTCACGCAGGCAACAGCGCACAACGACGCATCGCTCTACACCGACAACTCCGGAGCAACCATTCCCGGAGCCTACGCCAGCACGCATCAGCTAGCCAACAAATTCACACGGTACCCGCTGACGGTGCAGTCGTGTGTGATCAATCTGCACGACGAGGTTCGTGTCTTTGTGGCTGACCCTAACGCAGATCCGGTTGTGAACGGGTACACACGGTGGATGCCGATATTTAGCGGGTTCGTCAGCTCGGTTCCGATTTCAGACGATCTGCTCACAGGTGCTTCGACGTTGTCGGTTCAGTGTTCGGATATCAGGTACATGCTACGCAAGATGCGTATCACTGGAAACATCCAAGCCGTGCAGCAGGTTGACACGTACATCCGCTTCGATGACGCCATCGGCTTGTTCCAGGATGCAGCCCTCCTGGCTGACCCGAGCACAGGTGAAGTGAAGTACGAGAACCTAGCGGCCAAGCTATCATATCGTCAGCTGACTCGGGCATTGCTGTGCGGAGACAACCCGTCGGATATAGCCAAGATCGACGAGGAGAACAGGAACAAGAACGGAATCGGACGTAACGTCATCAAAGACGCGTACCTCGGCGGCTACGACCAGCACGCAGCACCGCGCGATGAAGCTGAGCGGCAGTCTCAAGCCAGGCGAACCTTCAACGACCCTTGGACCGGCAAGATTGGTGCACACCAGCACGAAAGCGACAAGACCATCCAGGTCAGAGGTGTAGGCAACTTCAGCCTCGGGCATGAGCTTGTCTGCTACGCCGCCGGTGATGTTGTTTCCTGGCTGGAGCGTGCTTCTGTGATGGAAGCTTGGCAAGACATCCTCAACTTCGGCGTCAAGCGCACATGGTACACAGACGATGAAGTAGCGATCATCGGCGGCGGTACCAAGCCGCTTGTGTACATGGCCGGTTCATCGGGAGCCAGTGACTCCGGATCACCAAGTCCGTACTCGGTGCTGAACGGCTTCGTGCACTACTTGTTCCCCTCCGATTCCGAGGCTGATGGGGGTATGCTTGGCATCAGGAACCTCATGGACCGTGGGCTCATCAACGTAACGTCGGAAGTGCAGTGGACGAACAGGCTCGACCTTCTCGTTCAGGCCTCGGACACGATCGACTACAAAATCCAGATCAACGGCATGGGTGACATTTGTTTCGAATACCCCATGTACGACTACACCCCGAACGGGTTCGGCAAGTACGCAGAGTGCTTCGCGCTGCATGATTCGATCAAATCCCAGGATATCAATGATGAAGGCGACGGCCAAGTCGTCAGTCTACTGCAGGTTGTCGGTGGCTTGAAGGACATCGACCAATCGTCGCCGAACGCCGGCGACCAGAAAACAGTCAAAGACCAGCAGTACAGCGTCTGGATCAAGTCCGACGTCATGGCGTCTCGCTACGGCATTGTACCGGAAGAGCACAAGATCCCGTGGGCCTTGGACGTGTGGGCCTTGACCACAACGGACGCGGCAGGCAAGGAGCAGAATAACGACGCCGCGCACAAGAACACGCTCGTCAGCTTCGGTATCGTGGAGTTCTACAAGCGGATCGCGGCAATGTCTTCGATGTCCATGGACTTCGCCTACAACATCTACATCTGGCCCAACCGGCCGCTGCTGAACAAGATCAGGAGGCGCCTCGGGCTTGTTGACAGCGCATCCTACGTGCTGGCGATCGACGGTGTTCCGACTACGAACGTTGAAGCCAGGTGGATCCGAAAAGCCAGCCAAGCAGACCTGGACGCAATCGAAGGGAACACATACCAGACCATTACCGGTTACGTGAACACACCGCTCGGCTACGGGACATCCGGCTTGAAGCTGTTCACGACGACAGCTCTGGACAACATTCGAACCGTCTATGGGTTCGAGATCATCGACCCGAAGACAAACAAAGTCGATGACGCCACGAAGTCAGCACAGCAGTTCAATGGTAGCTTCAATGGTGGCTTCGGACAGCAAGCACCAGTAGTCGTCGGTGATCGTGAAGGGATAGGCCTTAACTTCTCCATCTCCAACAACGTCAGGCGCGCGTATCGAAGGTTTGAAGCACTACGCACGTCAGATGCTGCTACGTACAACGCTGTGGTTCAGGTAGCGGCAGCAGCAGGCTGCGAGCCACAGGACATGTACGTGTTGATGGAGCACGAGTCCGGAGGACGCACGCGCATCAATCCCAACGGTTACAATGCCGGATCCGGTGCCCAAGGCATCATCCAGTTCATCCCGTCGACGTTGAAAGATCTGCAGCCACCTGCTGTGAACATCGAGACCTTCCGCCAGGATTACCCGACAGTTGCCGCACAGGCTCCGTTCGCTGTCAAGTATTTCAACAACCAGCGACGTCTGTATGGTCCGCTGGACACACCATACAAGCTGATCCTGGCCACGTTCAACCCGGCAAGCCTGCGTGACGATCCGTTCGCTGACTTCGCGACGTCCGCCAATAGCAATACAAGAAAGCGGGCGGATCTGATCAAAAGGTTGAACGGTGGGATCTCATGCCCAGCCGACGCGTGTTTGGCCAAGGGTTACAACTACTTCGATTTCCGGGACAGTACAGCTGTTGTTCACAGCAAGAGCGTCAAGTTCTACTCAATTGCCCAGACACAGCCGGAGCCGCCGAACGCTCCCGCACGTCCAGGGTTCCAGAGACTCACAGCCTAAGGACGATCATGGATCCCAGACGCCACCAAAGCCAGATGCGGACCTCCTTGCCTGTTCGTACAGCCCCATACCAGGTGCTTGTGCAGTCTGTCGACACAGTCGCCGAGGAAATGATCTTCAGCGACTCCTCGAAGTCCTCGAAGGTGCGTTACCCGTACGTTTCCGAGACCGCGTGGATCCGATCCATGCCTTCTGCCGGCGTTCGTGCTGTGGTCGCATACAGCCCCATCTCCAAAAAGCTGGAGATGGTCGGCTACGAGTTCAACAAGTCCGCGGAAATGGCAAGGAAGTACACAGCCAGGCAGAGCCTTTACAGGCAGCTCCAGGAGGGTGAGCACGAAATCATGAGCAGCGGGCGCGCCAGCAGCTTCTACGGCCGGTATCCGGTCAAGGTTGACCGTGCTGGCGTGGTTTCTGCGCGCTTGGACGGTCTGAAGCTTGAACACGTCGTACGGGCTCCTACAACGGTCTGGCGCGGCTCCAGGAACAGGCCTGACGTCATCGGGCATGAGATGCGCGTGGGCGCTGTGAAGCGCTCGCTATCGGCAAACAAGGAGGTCTACGCACTCAAGCTCGGTTCCTTGCCGGATCTCGGTACATGTATCTTCGCCAACGAGTACCTGCTGGCCTTGAACTCCGATGTTACCGATACCCCGCTCATCGACATCCGCAGCGGTGAGGTGTACGACGATGTGCTTACGCCCGGCTACCCGATGGCGATGCCTCTGCTCGGAAGCAACAACCTTCCGCTTCGCCACCGTGCGAAGTACTTCGTGACGGTCGAGCCCGGCACTGTCGGCGTGCCGAAGCAAAGTACGGATCTGGAGATTGACACACTCGGAAACGTCTCCTTGAACTTGTCGAAGCTGTCCATCATAGGTCTGGCTGTGAAGGTTCCTCTCGGTCGTGTGCTTCTAAGCTGCGGCTTGGACATGACCCTCGATGCGAAGCTGGGGATTGTGCTCAAGAGCCTTGGACAGATCAAGATCGAAGGCAAGGCTGGTGTTTCCATCGACACCCCAGCCATCGTCAACGTGAGCGGTACCGCTGGTGTGCACATCAAAGCGACAACAGCATCCATCGAAACAACAGGGCCAGCGTCGATCGAAGCAAAAGGCAGCGTTGAGGTGTCATCCTTGGGGCCTGCGGTAGTGTCTGGCAAAGCCGGCGTTACGCTCAAGGGAGCTGCTGGTGGCGCCGGAGCTCGTCCAATCAACACCCTTCCCATCGATCCTGTGACAGGCATAATCACGTACACAGACGCGACGGTGCGTGCCTAATGCTTGTGCTCTCAAGCTTGCGTGCGGCTATGCTGGCGAAAGCTAGAGATGAAGTAGGTCCTGAGGTAGCTGGCTCTCTCAGCCAGAACTTGAACCCACTTCTGGAGAGCTACATCGACGCTTTCTTGGATTCGGCGAAGGCTACGTTGGCCTCCTTCAAGGTTGTTGGTGCTTCCGTGTCCGGAGGTGCAGCACCCCCTGGTGGTCCTGTTTCCGGGGCGGTGCTGTCGATACCGCCAGGGTCACCTGTGTTCAAGCCTGCGGCCTCGTTCTCTTTGTTCAAGCCGCCTCGTTTCACAGCTACAATGCCAGACGGATCTGTACACACAGGCAAGTACACTCCGTGGTTGCGCGGCTTGACTTCCGTTATCTGCCCTCTGGCTGACGACGCACTTGATGACTGGCTGCGCACATGGAACGTTTCCGGTGAGACATGTGTTGTTGGCGGTGTAGCAGGATGGGTACCTTCGTCGCCACCGTCTCCTGGCCCTTGGGCTGGTGGAACGATCACACCGATCCCTCTTGTTGGGGGCACAGCGCAAGCTCCTGCTGTAAAACTCAAAGCCATACGGAGCACGACAGAAGCCAAAGGCTGTGCGACCATCGCACACATCGAGATCGATGAAGACGGAGGTACTGTAGCTTCACCTGTGTTCAACGACGCCGGTAAAGGGATAGAACTCGGCCGCGGGTTGAACGCTGCCTTCGAGTACCTCATGGAGAAGGTTGCTGCTGTTGAGCTTGTCGATCGTTCTGGCTCTGGTGGTTCTGGTGTAGCCGCACCCGGTGGTATCCTTACCGGCACAATCGCTGAGCTGACACTGGCTGTTTCCTGACTTCGTGTTCGTAAATAACACGGGTATCGTTGGAAGTATCCAGCCACGAAGGAGCAGCAATGTCGGAGCGAGCTTTCACACCTGTTGAGCGTGCCTTTCTCAGCAGGTTTTTCACAGGGACCGGAACACTTTCGAACATCTACGCCGCAAAGGCGCACCTGTACCCGCAGACCTGGGCATTCCTGGCAGGTGCCTACTCCCGGTCAACCAAGACAATGAGGGAGAAGCTGCTGGACACTGTCTGGGAGCTGGTCTTGCAGGATGTGCCGACGCCAGAAGGCGCTGAGCCTGAGGATAGCGAGGTTCGTCCGCTCTACGAAGCCGCGTTGTCTTCCGTCGCTTCTGCCTCCGGTGCTGCCATGGACGGCCTTCTCACACGTGCGGAGAAGTTCCTGGAGAAGTGGGCTGTTGAATACGGGCACTCGTCGCTCAAGGATTCTTGCTTCGACAGGTTCGCTGTCGAGGACGTCAGCATTCGGTCGACGAAGTACCTGGAGCGCTTCACGCTCGGTGCCTACCAAGAGAAAAGCACGCGTTACGTCGACTTCAGCACCGTTGTGCCGCTGCTTCATGTGTTTGCTGGCGCCGAGATCGATGGTGCTCCTGCTGGTGATTACATGGGTGTGCTGAACACCAAGGCCATGACCTTGTATGCGGACATTCGTGACCGTGCTGTTGCTCACTATATGGAGCAGCACACCACGCTGCCTCCTGCTGTTGCTAAGCGCACAGCGAACGCTTCAGCCTTCGACGTTGCCCGGTACGTCCTTCCTGTCTTCCTTCCGACAAGCCTCGGCATTACCATGCCGTCACGCGAGACCGAGCGTATGCTCCAGTACCTTCTAGGCCACAAGCACGAGGAGCTGCGTTTTATCGGCCTGGGTCTTCACCAAAGCGCGATGACGACAAACAGCGCTCTGGTCAAGCACATCAAGGCGAAGCCGGCTCGTGACTTCTCCACAGCCAGTAGCCGCTTCGTGTCGCTGTTCGAACATTGCGACTCTGCGGCTCTACGTGGACATGTGACGTACCGGGACGGTAACGTGCGTCTGCATACTGCCGAGACGACGAGTGCTGCTCATCCGCGCTGGCAATCTGCTGCGGCACTTGCCTCCGCTCGCGATTGTGTCTTCTTCGACAACTTCACATTGGCCGGCTCGATCCAAGTCCACGTTCACGATCACGGTGGTTCTGTTGTTCAGGATCTTTGGTCGGACGCATTTGAAGGTGTCGGACCGCACGACGACTTCCCTGAGGAGCTGGAGAGCGTTCCTCTCTACTTCGAAGGTATCATCGACTTCGGTGCGTACCGGGACCTGCAGCGCCATCGCAAAGGCTACCAGCCTGACGTGGACATGAGCGTGAACCTCGGGTACTCAACACCGGACCTGCTCACGGAGCCCGGTTTCGAGGATCTGCTCGAGCGTTACCAGGACCTCATGATGGAGTTCGTTGACGCCAAAGGCTCGATCTCCGGGGAACAGGCTGACTACGCCAACTGTCTCGGTCACAACGTCCACTTCAAGTACAACTGCAGCCTGCGCCAGGCCTTGTACATGATCCGTTTGCGCACAACGCCTGCTGGTCATGAGAGCTACAGGTCTTTCATGCAGTCGCTGGCCAAAGCCCTCATTTCCGCGATTCCGGAGCTGTCGTCTGTCATCTCCGTGGATTGGTCGATGAAGACTGATCGTGCCGCTTCTGAACTCCGCACACAGCGCAAGCTGGCCTCACTCAACCAAAGCAAGGATTGATCAAGATGTCCATGGACATGACCGACAGAACCGTCTACGACTTCGGCAAAGAGCTGTTCCAGCGCATGCGCGGTCTGAACAAGTTCGTGCTCACTCATGACACCGCCGATGCCTGGGAGAACCTCGAGGCGTGCTTGCTCAACACCGGCGCGATGCTGCACATGTACGCGGTTGCTCACACAAAAGGTGAACAGCAGAAGGCTCGCCTGAACCGCGAGATCGTGTCTGTGGATACGATCTGCCAGCGTGCGGCGGCTGCCTACCCGAACTACTTCAAGGCAACCACTAGCGGCTGTTACGCCTGGATTCTTTCGGCGCTTCAGGCACACAGATCCAAGGCGAACATGGACGCGTTTGAAGAGTTCATACGCGACTGCTACAAGCACGGAATTGACGGTTTCCGTACACAAGAAACAGGCACAATCATCAAATCTTGATGAGAGGGGTTTCCTTCTCTTGTCCTGGGAGTTTACGTGCGTGTCGTCATTGTCGAAGATTCTCTGGAGCTGGCCAAGATCCTGCACTCAGTGATTGCTCTGTACATCAACGATGTCACGTACACGACCGAGATCAAGCCTGCATTGGAGCTTGTCTCTACACACGTTGACATCCTTGTTTGCGACCTCGGCCTTGGTCGCGGCCGCGGCGAGCCTGTCATTGAAGCTGCTCTGTCTGCGAACAAGAATACAGCTGTTATCGTGTGTAGCGGTGGCGCTCTCAACCTCTCGGCATTCAAGGAGCGTGCTTCGCAATTCTTCTTGTTACCGAAACCATTTTCAAATCACGAACTTCGCTGGGCTCTGTATAGAGCCCGTACGTTCGCTGAAGCGACTCACACAAATCAAAATCGCCAGTCTGAATCTGTTTGAGGATGGTCTATCATGACGCAGGACACAGTAGCAACGGTACAAACACTGGCGGATCTGGGAGACATCGCCCAAGATGCCAACAACGTCGTGGCGAAGATCCTGCTACAGTGCAAACAACCTGACCTGGCGGCTGACGTCAAGTCCGTGTTTGAACGCCTCATGACAATGAACATGGCACAGGGTGCGGCGCTGTCGACAGCACACGAGCACAGCTTATCAGGAGAGCTCGAAGATCTGAATCTCCTTGTTTGCTCTTCCGCTCCTCCGCTCCCGATCATCGCGGAACTGCACAGCATGATCATGGACAACGATGCGAGCACAAGAAGAAAGGCTGTCGAACATGTTCGCAGCCTTGTTTTACTTCTGGCTGCTGCGTCGTCTGTATCCACTGGTGTTGCGGATGTCGTCATCAACAAGCTCGACTCTGCGCCTTCATGTGTCGACTACACTGCAGAATCGGTTACTCCAGAGACATGGCGGCACGCCGTTGGAGAGCGCTCTGTTCTCCTCGCCATCCTGCG
>Ga0172381_10001049_pt1 | contig 34042 bp, 66 predicted proteins | sample Leawel6488metaG_FD_119754 | JGI IMG/M metagenome (GOLD analysis project Ga0172381, IMG submission 119754) | Leachate microbial communities from a municipal landfill in Southern Ontario, Canada - Leachate well 64-88 metaG | ecosystem: Engineered > Solid waste > Landfill > Unclassified | place... | reverse complement strand
GTTACACCCTTGCGAGGGCATGAGTTGAAGGAGGCGGCGCTTGTGGCGCTTGAGAGTATCGCGGGTTACACCCTTGCGAGGGCATGAGTTGAAGGCGGGCACATGGAGTCACTCTTGACATGACTCAGGTTACACCCTTGCGAGGGCATGAGTTGAAGGTTGGGTAGACATCGGGATTCTATGCTCTTCATAGTTACACCCTTGCGGGGGTATGAGTTGAAGGTTGGCGACCATCTCGACAACGGCATTCCCAAAGGTTACACCCTTGCGGGGGTATGAGTTTAAGGGAAAAGAAAAGTAAGAAAGGCTTTCCGATTTATGTTACATCCTTGTGGGGCGTGAGTTGAAGGGTGTTAATTTGCCACTTGAAGCAATTAGTTCAGAGAATTATAAATACTTAATATGAAGAAGATTGCAGTGAATGGAATATTATATGAAGCAGTAAATTTCAATGATTTATATGCAAATTTTAAGGCTGCAATTGATTATTTACAAAATGCTAAGAACACTGTAAGTGATAAAAACCAATTGAGAACAATAAAATCCTGTCAAGCTAAAATAAAAAAAGCTTATAATAAAATTAAGCAAATAGAGTCATCTAGATATGCTGCAAAATTTAGACCCTTGACAGATGAAGAGAGATTGAGAAACTTGAAATCTATAGATTCTAGGCTTGAAAAACAGCCTACGGTAAGCCCAGGACCAAAAAGAGGCTAATTAGCTAAAATGGGTTGACTGCGGGCTAAAAATTATTATATTTTCATAAAGAAGAAATGTTTCTTCAGACCCCATAGAATAGGATTTAGTATGACTATTAGCGACATATTTAGAATAAATGGAATAAGTACTCTTATTGAAGAAATCAAAATTCTTGATATTCTTAACATTAATTACCCTTCTAATTTATGGAATTGTATTCATTTAACTTCAATTCAAGAAGCTACTATTAAAGTTCATGGATATATTATCGCTGAACCGTCTAATTACGAGGAAACAAAAAATGTCAATTGTAATTGAACACTCTAAGGCAAATATTAGCCGTATTAAGATTAAATTCAGTGAAGGGAAATTTTGGGTACGTTGGCCTAATAATTGTGATATTAATGTACTAGATCGTAAAGAAAAAATTGAATGCTCAATTAAGCGCTGTTATGCAACTCCTTCTACTCCCAATCTATTTAATGCAAATTCTATTTGTGCTTCAAATATTCAAGTAGCTCGTTTGGATAAATTTGAAGATGTAGATTTATATTGGGTTATTTCATATAGTCCAGATGCTGATAAAATGCATGAGGTACAATACTGAAAATCATTTAATCGTTTGGATGAATATCTTTACAAGCGATTAAATTAAAATTATATTATTCTCATGCAGGGCGACACAAAACCCATAACCATACAGGAAATAGCAAAATGAAGACGATTACTTTTTTTGGGGATACTTTAAAAGTCAAATTTGACACTGATCCCGAACCGGCTACTAAGCGAGTGCGCCGTGGCGTTACTTGCACTCTCTTGAGCGGTAAGAAGCCCGTGGCGGTCCATAAGGCTGAATGCGCTAAGAACGATACCTTTGACGTTGAAATCGGGGAAATCGTCTCTCTAAGCAAAGCTTTGGACAAGTTGGGCAAATCTCATCTGAAGGCAGCAAAGCGTAAGGCTTTGGCTGAAATTAGAGCTAAAAGCTCTTCTGAAGTAATAGCTAAAACTGATACTTTGCTTTTAAGCCCCAAATTTGATGGGCAAAAGCTTGGATGTTTTGAAGGATTTACTCAAAAGTAAATTTTCCTTAAAGCTTGCTAAAATGCTTTAGGTAGAACCCAGCTAGAAATAGTTGGGTTTTTTGTGTTAATGGGTTGCCAGCCAGTCAGAATTTAATTATATTAATCATACCGCTTCCGCAGTTCATATTGCAGAAGCAATCATCCTAACCTATCATACCTGTGAGGATAACATGCCTGAAGAAATCATCGGTCGTACTGAGCCTGAAAATAAGATTGCCACAGTTTTTATTGAGGCTGATGAATTATTTGTTCTTTTGAAGAAAGCTTTTGGTGAGCAATATTTGAGTTTTCGCCCTAATGATTTGGCGTTGGCTATTTGCAAGGAACAAGGATGGGAGCTTGGTGGGCTATTTGTCTATGTTTCTTATCAGAACAGGCAAACCAACCCTCTTTGGAACAACATTTGGAGTCGCACTGTTCGTAATTGGCGGGCAGAAGGAATTCAGGTTTTCCAGCATGAATGGGGGCTTTCTCCAGTAAATGCTTTGAATTCTCGTGAAGGTTTGGAAAATTTCAATAGTGTATTTACCATCCAAGCTTTCAACAATAATCTGGTTAAAAATCAGATGATTTGTGATGTAATTAATGAAGCTAATAAGGGTGATAGTGATGTCTTTGTTTTGATTACTAAAGATAAGGCTTTGGCCCCTGTTGCGAATGCTATTCGTGACATTTCTTTTGCAAATTCGCAGTGGATGAAGGTTATCAACGCTTTCCCCTATGTTGAGCCACCCGAAGGAGTGAAGAATTCCTATCATTGCGGGATTGATGGTACTGATTGGTACCATATTTCCAGGGAAATGTATTATGCTTGTTCTACTCGAAGGGAAGTTCCACTTGCTGATGATAAGATTGAAGATTAATCAATCAGCGGTAAAAGTATAAATAATAGATGCCGCTATTATCCCCGATTTTAGCGGCATTTTAATTTTAGCAATTTTGCTAAAATATGAAAGGAGATAGCTGTTTTGAGTTTTAAGAAATTGGCAATTATATTGCTTGGAGTTATTTTAATGGGTAATGTAAGATATACTAAACATGATATTATTATTCCCCAAGTTAATCACTATGTAGATAATATTGAACAAGATGAAAGAAATGCACCTGAAGCTTTTGAATTAGATATGTCAAAAGTATCCAATGATTATAATTATCAGATTAATCTAATGGCTGAAAAATTAAAGATTCCATATATTGATTTATTTTCAGTTATGGCATATGAAACGGGTGGAAAGTTTGATCCTAAATCTAAAAACCCTATCTCTGGAGCAATGGGATTACTTCAATTTACTAATCAAACTGCCACTACCTTAGTAAATAGACATGGCAAGCATTTTAAAAATGTAGCTCAATTAATTGAAGAATACCCTACTGTAAAAGATCAGATGGAATTACCTACTAAAGATAATAAAATTGGTGGGCCTGTTTATCAATATTTGGCTAGGAATGCCCCATATGCAAATAAGCGAGAACTATACTTAACAGTATTTCGACCAACATCAGTTAATGACCACAATAATAAAAGCTTGCCTAATATTGTTAGGCAACAAAACCCTGGATTAAATAAAGTTGGAGATTACGAAAAAAAAGTAAATGAGAAAATAAAATTAAGTAATAAAGTAATAGCTGATTAATTTTATGATTTTTCGCATAACCCTCTTGCCAAAAGGGGGGTTATTTTTATATTCAATATGGAAGATTGCGATTTAGTATTTTAACTTAGGAGTATATGATGAAAATGTTCATTCTAGTAATTCTAGGAATTCTTGCTATACCTCAAGCCGGAGAATATTTGGATGCTATCCAAAATATGGAAGTAGGGGTAAGCTTAACTGAATATGAACATACTTATGAGTCAAGGACGATTAACCAATGCGAGCATGGTGGAGTATTGCTTGCAACTAATCAGGATGATGCGGCTTTGTGCTGGGGAGATGATGATTTTAGAGTGCATGCAACTCTAATTGAAGAATTTATGATGAAAGAATGCGAAAATTGCCCAACTACTAAAAATGGGAATTTTTATAAGGGAGGAGTTATGGATATTTTCGGATTTCCTATTAATTTCATTAAGCCTCATATTGGTAAAAATGGGTTGGAATCAATTGAAGTAGGAATTTGGCATAGGTCAGAAATAGTTAATTACAATGAAATGCGAGATAGCTATGATTCATTGTATTCTTATTATAATGATAAAAATAGTGGGTATAAGAAAATCAGGAGCACTCCCAAAAATAAGATTTTCAGGCGGGAATTTAGTTCTTGTGATGGTGATTGCGGAATGCGTGAATATAATGGCGAAACTTTGGACATGGAGACCATTGCTTTTATGATTGGGCAAGCTTCTCAAAAAGCTGTTTTTAGAGATAGCGATCAAGTTGTCACTATTGAAATCGGAGTACCAAGCTGGAAGCATGAGTTATCTGATGAAAATGGAAACTATTATAGTAATCTCAAATATCCACAAACAATTTACACCATTACTTCACCTAAAGAATGGGATAAACTCAATATTGGGAGAAGTCCATCTAAAAATCATATGATTGTGCATGTAGCTGATCCAAATGATATCCCAGCTTCAATGCATGTTACACCTAAGAAAAAGAAGGTAGTATTGTATTAATTAGTATGATTTGATATAATTACTAAATGAAACAGTTTTTATATCAAATCACATTAGTTTTATATATAGATGGTAGACGAGAGGAGCATAATTTAGTTCCTATTTCTATAACAAATGAAGAATATTATAAAAAATTAGAAACATATGCTAATTATCAAAGCTGGGATCATTTTGATGGAGATTTCATAGATGATTATCAAAATTATTATTGTTTAGTGATTAATAATACTTTACTTCAAAATGCATATTTTAAATTTAAATGTATTGGTGAAGCACCTGAAGCCGCATAACTAGGGGGGTATATGAGAATTTTAATTTGTGGGGATACTCATGGAGATAAACCTGATATATTAATATTATGTAAAATTGCAGTAAATAAAAAATGCTCGCATATAATGATATGTGGGGATTTTGGTATTTGGGAACATCTTGAGCAAGAAAAAGGATTTATTGATTATGTCAGTAAATTAGCCATTGAATATAATCTTATTATTAATTTTATTAAGGGCAACCATGAAAATCATGAATTACTTAATATTTGGGCACATGATGATGTATTTCCAGTAGAAATTAAGCCTAATCTTTGGTATTATCCTAATAGATGTTTATTTGAATGGGATGATGTTAGAGTATATGTTATGGGCGGGGCTTATAGTACAGATAAAGAAAATCGAACTATTGGGCTTAGTTGGTGGCCAGATGAAGAAATATCTATGAAAGATGTTTATTTGTCAAGCGAAGTGGGGCATGTGGATATATTATTATCTCATGATATGCCTGAAAGTTCTAATTTATATTCATTAAATGGAACCCTTAGTAAATCTAGTCAGCTTATATTTAATGAGAATAGTAGATATTATAAGCAAGATTTATATTCTCAAAGTCATCGTAGGAAATTACAAGAAGTAATTGAAAGAGTGCATCCTAAGTTATTATTTCATGGGCACTTTCATGTTAGATATGATGGAAGAGGACATTATGCTAAAACTAATGGGGATAAAGAATATTTCCCAATAATTGGTTTATCATATAATGAAAATTGGCTTGAACAGAGTATTATTTTTGACACTAGCGCATACAAAAGGAATCTAAAATGTCTAGAATAATCACAGTAGGTCTAGAATATTATGAGGATAATAATAATGATACTCAAGATGTAGATGGAGTCCATTATACAATTCCTCATGGTATTGTTATTACTAAAGTTAAAATAATTAAAGCCCCTAATGATGAATTAAATGGGGCAGTCGATGAATTAGTTGCACATATTATTACTGGATTCATGCATTCAACTTCTGAATATCTTAAAAAAACTTATCCTAAAGCTTGTTTAGTTATGGCTACTAAACAATTTTGGTTTCATGCTACTGATGAAAATTTTATAGCAAATAATCAAATTAAAAAAGCTGATCCAATATTTAAAGATCCAAGTTTTGAAGAAAATATTAATCCCGATTTAAATGAATCTAATGTAATAGATATGTTTGATAGATTTTATGATAAGGATGGAGAAGTTTTGTTTTCTATTCCTGATAAAATTGACTTTTGGGACAATATTTAAAAAGGAAATATAATGCCAACTGAAACAATTGATTCTAATTTACATTTCAATAGCGTAAATGATTTGGTTCAATATGCATTATTGCATAGAATGCCTAGAGAAGACTTTGCTACTATTTTGCATAGTATGTTCTATTCTCTTAATGATTTGAATAAAGGATTAGATACTATTTTTAGAACTAGATGGATCACTAGAGATCACGAAAGAGCCGACTATTTTCATGAATTATATGAAGCTATTTTGGGTAAATCACAAGTTCCAGAATTTGCAGATCCCTTTAATGGCATGGTCCGTAAGAAAATCAAGGATTTGAAAGAATTCACATCTCAATATAGCCAGAGCATATATACTTTTGTTCAATATCTATAAGGAGCTATATATGTTTTTCTATTAGTTATGGTAATTTTCTTAAGAATATATTGCCAAGTTAATATAATTTTGTTATATTTTAAATCATTAATCAATCATCTAACACTAAAACCGGAAGAGAGCTAAAATGAAATGTTTTAAGGGCTTTGATAAGAATCTAACGTGCAGAGATTTTCAATACGAAATAGGTAAGACCTATGTAACAGATAATGCAGAGTTATGTCAAGAGGGCTTTCATGCTTGCACAAACCCACATGATGTTTTTGCCTATTATAATCCAGCAGAATCTAGATTTTGCGAAGTAGAACTTGATGGAATTGTTAAGGGTAAATCTGATGACTCTAAACAGGCCGGTACAAAAATAACTATTATTAGAGAAATTGATATTATTGAATACAATCAATTATGTGCTGAATATACTAAAGCTCATGCTAAGTCTAAAGAACATCAAACTAAGGATTATTCAGTAGTCTCAAATAGTGGATATTATTCATCAGCCTCAAATAGTGGAGATTGCTCATCAGCTTCAAATAGTGGATATTGTTCATCAGCCTCAAATAGTGGAGCTTATTCATCAGCCTCAAATAGTGGAAATTGTTCATTAGCCTCAAATAGTGGATATTGTTCATCAGCCTCAAATAGTGGAGATCGTTCATCAGCCTCAAATAGTGGAGATCATTCAGTAGCCTCAAATAGTGGAGATCGTTCATCAGCCTCAAATAGTGGAGATTGTTCATTAGCCTCAAATAGTGGAGATTGTTCATCAGCCTCAAATAGTGGAAAGCAATGTTTAGCGTCCACAGTAGGCTCTAGTAGTCAAGCAATTGTTAGTGGATCTCAATCTTTAGCAGTTGCATTTGGACCTTATAGTAAAGCTAAAGGAGCTTTAGGTGATTTTTTGACTTTATCTGAATGGGAAGATGATGAAATTATCAATTGTAGAACACGTAAAATTGATGGAAAGCATATTAAAGCCAATACGTTTTATAAAATGATTAATGGAAAATTCGTTGAGGTTAAGTAATGAAATATATTAATCAGACTATTGCAATAAATGACTTAATGGATTTAAATAAACATGATTAATAAAAATGAATGTAAAAGAGATATCTTAAAGCTATTATTTTATAAATTTGAAAAAGAGCCAAATGTTAGTATTTTTTGGAATATTGATGGTCCCGCATATGAAGTTGAATATAAAACTAAATTAATTAAGTTTCATATAAGCATATATGATGATAAAGTTTTAGTATTTTCTAGCGATAAATATGCTCCATATAAGGCATTTGAAGAATCTGAATTAGATCAAATGTCTAATTACATTACTGAATTACTTACTGATTCAGTTGATAGATTCTAATAAATAATATTATGAAGATTTTGTATAGTGGAGCATTATATGAGGAAAATTATCATTTTTCTGATAGTGGATATTTCAATAAACAATTTATTGAACGAGTTCAACGTAGTGCAAAAGAATTTGCATTAGCAGTTTATAAGATAATTAGATCAAATGAGTATGAAAATAGAAAATTTTATAAAATACCATTAACTGATCCAATTTTGCCTTATGTATTTTTTATTGGAAATTATTCTGAGCATATTGCAATGGGTGAAATTAAACAAGGCTATTATATAACATTAAATGATTCAATTATACAAGCTAAAGATATTGATGATGAGTCTTGGGTATTATTGCTCCATGAGTTTATTCATATATATCGTGAGGTATTTGCTAAAAATAAAAAAACTGATATTGATAAATCAAGTGATATTAAAGAAATATTTAAAGATCCTAATAAACCTAATTATTTTCAATATTATAATAGCCCAGAAGAAATATCTGCTTACATTGGCTCAATTATTAGTTATATTACTTCTAGTAAAAACAGACTTGGATATTTTAAAGGATTAAATTTTGAAGATTTCTATAAAGCATGTATGAATTTAACAGGTAATGAAAAGCAATTTGATGAATATCTTGATAAAGACAATAAAAATAAAGTTTACGAAGTTATTAGACTTTTGTATGCAAAAGTCCAACAGGGATACTTTTAATGAAATTTTAGAAATTTCTATACAAATACTTTTTGGATTAATTTGGATTTTGGTATTTATTATATTTATAATGTTAGTAGCTTTATGTGGAGTACTTATGATGCATGGCCCAATTTATCCAATGGTTTTAAATTTTTTCATGTAGCTGAAATATAGGTTGACAGCCTTCTATATTTTTTTATATTCAGTGTTCACCATCCTGGAGGCTCATATGAAGTATATGATTGGCGATCTACTATTGATTCAGAAGGGCATCATTGCTCATCAGACTAATCTATATGGCGTCATGGGGGCGGGCATTGCCAGTTACCTATCCAAGCAATATCCTCTCCTAGAATCGGCTTATAGCGATTACTGCTTCGATGGACTGGCTAAATTGGGGGATGTTTTTAGCTTTCCAGTAAACGGATTTCGTTATGATTTCAAATTGGGGGCATTCAAACCAGATCCCAATACCGAATTAATTATCGCTAATTGTTTTTCCCAAAAAAAAGTTTGCCTCAAATGTGCTGAGGGAAAAAACATTAGTAAAGGTATTCCAGTGATGGATTCCAAGATTGAACCCTTGACTGAATATAATGCTTTGAAAACTTGTTTTGATATTATCTATCTTAACAATCCAACTGCTACTCTCTATGTTCCATTCTTGTATGGATGTGGAATTGCAGGTGGTGATTGGGAAATTGTCAAAAAGATTTTTGAAAAATATCCTGGCAATTTGATTGTGGTTTGCCGTCCGGCTGATTTGCAAAAATACGTTCAAGATTGTTATATTGCACATAAAGACCCTAATCTTATCTCGGAAATTGAAACCATTTATGCAACTGCGGAGGATTTGCGCTATGAGTAATCAAATTAAAAATCGGGCTGGGAAAATTCTTGGCTATCTTAATGAAGGAATTGATCGTACTGAAGTACGAGATTCTAATAACCGCACCCTTGCTGTATATAATCGCTTGAATAATGAAACCAGAGATGCCAATGAACATTTTGTCGGCAAGGGAAATTTAACAGCGAGGTTTATTCCAGTATGCTAAGTATTTTATTAACTTTGCTATTTAGTGCAAATTTCAATTTCTCTCGCATGGAATACGAGATGAGTTCAGATACTTATCCATATGGTCTAGATGCTTCGCCTATTGTGAGAACAGCGAATGGGCATAATCCCAGAATTGATTCATTTTCAATTCGAGGAATTTATGGGAATATTAGAGGAATTAGGATATCTTGGGACACCAATGGAATTTGCACTTGTCATAAGCCCAGATATAATTTAGAATTTTCTGATCTTTTCTTTAATTATCCAAGTGCAAATGATATTTTAAAAGTAAAATAATATATGGATGAAAATATAGATAGCAAAATATTATCATTAAAAGCTTTAATTACTCAGAGAAAGCAAATGCTAACCCATCTTAAACAAGATGGGATTTTAAGTCCATCTAAGCTAACAAATAGTGGTAAATGGGGGCATTTAGAGGCTCAACGCCGTAGGGCTGAAATTAGATCTTTATATGCGGAATTAGAAAAATTGTTATCATTAAGAGATGGAAAATAATAACATAGTCTGCCCGACTCAAATAAGTGCAACTGAATTAATATTAAATGAATTCTGCGGAATTCCTGGAATTAAGTTAAATGTAATTTCTCCTAATATTTTTCAATTGCAAGATGAAACAATTGAAAACAAGGACTCAATATTTACTAAGATTTATCTCAAATATAGTGAATCTGAAATATCTTATGATATTCCAGGATTATTAGAAAGTGAATCTTTACTTTCACGTAAATTATTTGGTATTGTTGAATTAACTGATGGGATGAATACCCATAGCTTACTGAAATCATTAATATATAAAATAATTGAATTATTGGATAGATACGGAAATAAAGAATCGTTAAGTTTAGCTTGGTGTAATGTAGCAATTCGTTTGAATATTATTGAAACAAAATCTTCAACATTAACCCAAAATTATAAATTACTTAATTCAGAGCATGATGATATTTCAGTAAATTTTGATGCAACTAATATATTAAAGAAATTACAAGAAGTTGGTAATTTAGATTATAAGATTGAAGGGTTGAAAGCTGATATAAATCAGCTTAATGAAACAATTGAAAAATATAAAATAACTATTGATGTATTAGCAAAATATTTAGCAAGTACTAATATTAAAGCTGAAGATATTTTGGCTACTGTTCCAACTGCTAGTATTAGAGATTTGGTTTTTCTATTTGATCAAAATACTGATATTCCTAAAAATACCAAAGAAGAACCTAAAAAGAAACCATTAACTAAGCATGAAAGAGATGTTTTTCTTTTTAAATATACCGAAGGTGTTAGATTTTTAAAACATCTAATAGAATCTGAAAAAATAGCAAAAACTGATATTATTATTGAGGATAAAGATAAAACCGGCACAATTGAAGAAATTCAAATAAATGCTACTGTATTAAGAGATATTATATATAATGATGGAACATATACTTATGATACTAAACATATAGATATAAAATATGATAGATTAATTAAGATTATTACTCATATTATTAATAGTAATTTGATGACTCCTGATCAATTAGATAAAATTACTTCTGATAGAGAATTTGATTTAGATACAATAAACAAATTGATTAATGAAGCTTGCCATACTAATGTAGTTAATTTAATTGAAGAAGATACTAGCCTCACTGAACCTATTATAGATGAGAATTTTTCTGAATTAAATATATTAAATAATACTAATATTGCTTTATTTAATATATTTAAAGCACTATTGTCAAATAATATAATAACTACTACTAGATTATTTGAATTAGTGCAATTGTATAGTTCAGATAAAGGGATTAATCAAATTATTACTAATATGATTAATGGAAACCATTATCCCACCTCATCAATTAGTATCAATATTAGTAAAAAATTAAATCAAATATTAGTGGATTTATTTAATGATTTAATTATTAATAATGTTCTAACATCTGATATATTTAATAAATTAATTGGTAGTAATGAATTAGCTAATAGTAATAAAATAATATTAGATATGTATAATAACTATATTGCATTTGATAACGATGTAAATATTGCTAGAGAGATTAATGCTAAAAGAGATGATAGTTCAAATGTAGTTTATAAGATTAAGGATAAAGAGCTTACTCCAACATTGTATGATATGCCTACTACTGAAAAAGTAGATCTTAGTAATATACTTAGTGAAAAATATGTAGCTAAATTGCGTGAAGAATATTCAGATGATAAAAAGTTGAGAGATCAATATGGTGACATATTAAATACTCCAGCTTTTAATCCAAGTAATAAGCAATAATTATAAATGTAATAACAATGATCCACTTAGTATATTATTAAGTGGATTTTTATATTCTTAAATACCAATAAAGGAGCAAATCATGAAGCAATTAAATAAAGTTAGTATTAAAGGAGTAAATGAGCCAGTCTGTATTCCAGATATTAATTCAGTTATAGCTACTACCGAAAAAGCTATATTAAAACGTAAGGAAGAGGCTTATAAAGAAGTAGTTAAACGCTCATTTGAATATCATATAAAAATAGTTGAACAGATTGAATTGGCTTCTAAGGCTGGAATTAGTGAATGTAGCATTAATTTAGAAGATCAAGAAGTAGCAAATGTGTTAATTAATATATATGAGAAAGAAAAGTATATCGTAACTTATGATGGCTCGCTGCATCTGAAAATAAAATGGCCGGATAGCAAATTCAGCTAGACATTTCTTCAAGAAATATTATATTCTGGCTATGGGCAATATTGCTCAAGCGCAGAAATAATATAGGGAGCTTACGATGAATGCCAAAGATTTGAAAAATTTCGTCAGTTATGTTCTAGCTGCGGAACGTAAAACCCCAGCTAATGATAATTCTATTTTCGATATCCTTGAATATATGGATTTTGAAAATGTGGGGTATATGAATACGCTAGAATTGGCTTGGATTGCTTCTAGCAATATTGACATTCCTCCTGAAAATGGTCCATATTCCACTGTATTTTGGGATGCCATCTTTTTTGTTTTTTCAAAAATCAATTGGTTCACTAAAACTGCTTGGGATGTGAATAAGTATATTAATAATCTAATCGAATATATTAAGGATCAGCCCTTTTGTGAAGATTTGGGTGAAAATTATCTCAAATTGCGAATCTGTGGAGAAATTGTTATCTTGGACCTTGAAGTTCAAGAATGGTATGGAGAAGCATTTGATGAATTGCCCAATCATATTAATGCCCTCTTTGATAAGAAAGAAGCCGCTTAATGAATAACTTAATGACACTTAAAGCCAAATATGAGCATCAACATAATTTGGCTAAAAAGATGGAACTGGCTAGTAAAGAAACGCTTTTGCAAGCTATTCAAGATGAAAATGAAATTCAAATTTCTAGTGCATCGGCTGAACATTGCAGTTGGCTTAATACTGCAAATTCATGTAAAGATGTATTGGATGAAATCAATTCATTACTTGAAATAGACGAAGCTTCAAAAATCAAATAAAAGGAGTTAATATGATGCTATTTGAGAAATTTATAAAACACATAATTAAAGAATATGTGGCTAAACAAGTTAGGCAAGGACCATGCCACGCTAGAAACATTACTAAAATGTATCAAGTAATTCGAGATGCATGTGAAGAAGAATTCACTGAAGATAATGATCCAACTCTTGATGGTTTTTTATTAGAACGATTTGAATTAACTCAATCTCAATATTATAAAAAACATCCAACTGAATATTAAAAAGGAATTAAAATGTCTGAAGATAAATGGATTGATGGCTTTATGGTATTAGCAATAGGAATAATGATAACCTTATTATTTGTTTGGCGTAATGACCATAATAATGAGATAAGAGTAGATAAATTAGATAAGGTATCTGCACAGATAGTATCTATCAATACAAATAGTATGCAATCTGAAGATAAATCTAAAGTTCTTCAATCTTGCAATTTAGTTTTATTTAAAGTAATTGATCCAAATATTAATAAATATTTTGAAATTAATACTTGTAATGTGCCAGATAGGGGATTTTCAATTGATGCTCCTTGGATGTACAATCATAAAGCTGGAGATACTTCTATTTTTACAGGATTAAACAAAAATAGATTATTTACTATTAAAGCGGATTATGTTAAGGAGTTAAAATGACTACTAATGCGTCAAAACTGCAAATTAATCCAGGAGTAAAATACCCAAATACTTATCCATTTCCTCCACCCCCTAAGCCACAATTTTCACCAATACCTAGCAAACATATTAATCAAATAATATTTAATTTCACTCATACTGAAGCAATTGCATTATTAAGCGTATTGACTTCTGTTTGTAATTTTGAAGACCCTTTGCTGCTTAAAGTTGCAGCAGTTATTAAAGATTATGAAAAAAATAATAAATATTAGCGTTTACAAATTTTTTTGATTTTATTATATTACTTCAATGGAAAATACCGGCTTTTCAGAAATAACTAATGAGAGACTATTTTACACTGGGGAAAATATTTGGTATCTAGAAGTTGCACTTACTGGTAAATGCAACTTTAATTGTGTATATTGCAATAGATTCAAATCTGAATTAGATGTTGGAAGTTTTTATAACTTACTAGATTCTCATTATTCCCAAATAAAGCACATTCAAATAACTGGAGGTGAGCCAACTACTCATCCTAAGTTTATGGAAATAATGCATCGTTGCCGAGATAATGCTATTCATGTTGGGTTATCTACAAATGGATCAGGCAACTTATTAGATTATTTAAATTGTGAAGCAGATATGTTTTCTATTTCATTAGATGATTATGATTTATCTATTTTAGAAAAAAGAGGATATAAAAAGCCTCAATTAGTTATTGATAATATTAAAGCATTATGCGCAGCTAAAAGATATGTTAATATTGGATTAGTTATTGATGATCTTAATTACACTAGAGCCGAAGAAATAATTAAATATATTCTTTCATTAGGAGTTAATGATATTAAGATAGCTACTTCTACTAAATCAGAATATTTACCAGTAATAGATGGAAATTATGAAAAATATCCTATTCTTAATTATAGAGTAAATAGATTTAAGAATGGATTAGATAATCGAGGGAATCAAAGCTGTGACTTAGTACCTGAATGTGGAATTGTAAAGAATGATGTAACTATTGTTGGGAATACGCATTATCCCTGCTTGGTTTATTTCAGAGAAGGTGGTCGTCCAATTGGGAAAATCAATAATAGTTCTTATAAAAATATATTAAACGAACGTGCATTATGGGCTGAACATCATGATTGTTCAGAAGATGAAATTTGCAAGAAATATTGCATGGATTTTAAATGCGAATTTAATAAAGCTTTAAGCAATATTGAAGATGTTGAAATAAGCGTTAATGGTTTTAAATATAATTCAAAATTAGAAGAAATCATTGAGCCAAGTTCAAAATATGGATATGATGCAGTTGTTACCTTTAAAAAAGGTGCATATGGTTGTAAATATAATGAGCAATTAGTAGTAAAACTATATAATTTAACTGAAATACATAATAGATATTCTACTTATGACAATAAAGGTAAAATTGCATTTGAAAGCGATATTCATGCAACTGGACAATGGAAATATTTAGCAGATCTTAAATCGGTTGTAATAAGTGATGCGACTGAATTTAATGAAAAAAGTTCAGATGAATCAGTAATAATAAAGGAAGACAATGTTTAAATTTAAGCTATTAGATCAAGTCATCATAAATGGTGTAGATGAACTATTAACAATAATTCAAATAAATGGTGATCAGTGTACTGTATGTGGAACTAATTCAACTACATATGTTGTTCTTAAAAAAGAGATGACATATATTAGATCAGCTAAATTGCATGATAAAAATGAATTATTAGCTATGTATATTTTAGTTAGAAATTCAGCCCCAATTGGATTGGGTATAAATTCAGTTGGGCATGTTGCACATATTGCAGCTAATAATTTTGATTCTGAGCTAAGTAAAGAGTGGGAATGTAAGTCATTTAAGCTTCGCACATGTTTAGTTACTGATGCTGAATATGATTTAGCCATTAATAAAATTCAGGAATTAGGAACAAGGCAAGATGACGAACTATCTTATGTAGAATTCTTTGAAAATGATTGGAAGGATAATCCAAATAAATTAAATATTTCAGTGGCATTTGCACCTAGATATACTTGGCCTAGTTTGTTTAAATTATTTGATTTACATTCTGGAATAAAATTAACTAAAGAAACTGAGTACTAATGCAAAATGTAGCTGGAATGAAAGATCCAGATCCAATACTTGAAGAAGAATTAAATGTAGCGGGAATTCCTATTGAAAAGTTACCAGAATGTTTAAGAAATAATGGAGAAGTTCATTATACAGTATGTGGAAGTTTATATAGATGGGTTTTTACTAGAAACTGGTATTATTGGGTGGCCAGAGGACCAGGAATTCCAATTGAAGCAGCTACAGAGCTTTATAATGGATTTGGGACTGTAGTTAGAATGGAAGGGGATGCTGGGATCCTAAACCCCTCAGAACGCTATAATGGGCTTGGATCAGGCCATTATCACATTGATACTGAGGATGGACTAAAAGCTTTGGCAGATACTATTAAAAAGGTAGTAGCTGACTTTAAAATAAAACAAACAATAGAGGTGAACTGATGGGATTGATTTTAATACCTTTGGCTATAGTTGTATTAGCATTACTTGCTTTAATACCACTAAGTAAAAATAAAAATAGTGATTACCATGATGCTATTCTATTGGTAAATTCTCTAATTGGAGTAGTTGCAGCCATTTTTGTTTTAGTATGGGGCGGAATTGTTTTTTCAAACATTATTACAAAAAATACAGATTATACTAGAGCTACTAATGATAAAAGTAAGATTGAAAGATTGCTTCACGAAAATTATAATCCAGATAATTTAACCGCAGCTTTAGATTTCAATAATCGTCAAAAATTAACTAAAGCTCAAAATAGTACTATTATGTTTAAATATTGGGATTATGCCACATATACGGATACAATAGTAATTCCAAATAGTAAATATTTGCCCACTAGTAAATTAAATTTAGATGTTACTACAGATACTGTAAGCACTAATAATTAATTATCTTGGCTATATACAATTGATTGTAATTGGCTATCTAATTGTTCTTTAATTTCATCAAATTCATTTTCGCCTGTGATATCTTCACGGGCTTTTTCATTTAATTTTTGGCTTATTGCCATAATAAATGCCATTGCAACTGCTGGATTATTTATTACATAATAATATGTTTTAACCATATCATCTATTGGGTTAACTGCTTCTGCTACAAATACATTAGGAATATCATGAATGAGTTTTTTCCAATCTTCAGTTAATCTTTCATCCCCAATACGTTTAGCATCTAAAAATCTTTTACCAATGATTTCATAAACTGCTCTTAATAATCTTTTCAATTCATTTGGAGTATTATATTTATTAACATATGTTCTATACATTCTAGCTATTAATCCACTTAGCCCACTTTGTCTTTTACTCATAACTTCTTTATTTCTATCAGATTTAGCTATTTCATCTTCTGCTTCTTGTTCTTTAGGACTTAATGGAATGGTATCTTGATCTTCATCCCACTCTTCTTCATTCTCTAAAATATAAGATTTCCCTTGGTATATAATTTCTTTAGTCATAATTATTATTTAGTAAAAAATAGCTTGCTAGAGGCTTCCAGTTTTATTATATTAAGGCTTGATGAGCACACTTGCTGCTTATGAAATATTAATTGAACTAATAAGGATATATTAAATGGAAGCGCTAACAACTATTTGGCAATTTAGTACGATTAGCCATAAATGGATTAGAGTTAAAGATATTGTAGATTCTTTAGCTAATGAAAGATTGCTTAAATTAAAAGTGGCTAATCCTAATAAAATATATGTAGTTTCTGAGAAAAAGCCTACTAAATTAAAGCTATAAGATGTCAAATTTTAGCATTAATTATTTCAACATCTACTATCCAAATTGTAATACCGAAAAGAAAATAATGAAAACAAATAAAAAATCTGGATTTACTTCAATTGAATTAATTGTAAGTTTAATTATTCTTGCAATTATTGTTACTATTATTAGTGCGCTAGGATTTGGTGGTTATGAAATTGTTCATCATATGCATTAATGATGGAAAATAAAGCATTATCTTTTATTGAAGATGGACTTAAAAAAAGTATAAAATTTAATACTTGGATTAACTGTCCTCAATATCACTTAACGGTATATATTAGATTAACTAAACGATTAATAGATAAGCAAATATGCGATACTATTGATTTAGCCAGTGTTTCAGTTGATGAAAAATTTTGGCATAAAGGATATTTTAAGAAATTATTAAATAATCTCGAAGAGCTAGCTAAAATATATCATAGAACAATTTATATTGAAAGTATTTTAAATGAATATGTTATGCAATATGGTCTTAAAACTGGATATTCATTAACTCCTAATAACATTTCAATTAACTTATATAGGAAATTCTAATGAACTTACCAACTTGGGCTGAGAACCTAAAATCAGCAATATATAAAAAATGTAACAATCTTTTTGAATTTGTAAAAAAGAATCAAGAAATCATTACCCATATAAATGAAGGTCTAATTGTATCATTAATTATTATTAATGTTATATTGGCTGCTGCGATATGTCATACATTATTAAATAATGAATCTGTTCCTAAATTAGGGCAATCTCCTACTAAAGTAGTTGAGCAACCTATTGATAGCACAGTTGATTATCCTAAACCAAATCAAGTATCGGCGCAAATTGATACAATTAATTCTGAACCAGATAGTTCAAATAATATTCAAAATACTGAAAGCGATAGTATTAATACCAATATAAATTAATAACTTCTTCTTTAGCTAGAGGTTTATCGCCTCTGGTTCCAAATGGAAAGAAATAAAAACATCCATAAGGGTGAGTTCCATCTTCATTTGGAAATAATGATTCTTCTGTAAAATATATATAATCATATATTAGACCAAATTCATCTTCACATTTATCTATAATAGCTACACAATCTTTAGGTGAAATTCCAGTAACTACAAATCTAGTTTCATTTATTTTTTCTTTAGCGTAATATTCAACATGTTTTCTAAGAATTATTTCTACTGGAGGATAGTTGCACATATACAGTATTTATTTTAAGATATGCTATAATCTAAATATGAAAAAGAAAAGTAAATTAGTATTTAAAATAGGAATTAACGACTTAACAGAATTAGTAACATTAAATGGGAAAAATTTACCATTTTATTTATGCTGGAAAGATATGCTAAGGCGATGCTATGATAATAAATGTCATATTAGATCGCCTACATATATTGGATGCTCAGTTTGTAAAGAATGGTTATTATTATCTAATTTTAAGATTTGGTATGATTTAAATTATATTGAAGGATTTGCATTAGATAAAGATATTTTATACCCAGGAAATAAAGTATATTCACCTGAAACAGCTAGATTTGTTCCAAGTTATCTTAATAGTTTATTAACAGATCATAGAAACGATAGAGGAAAGTTACCACTAGGAATTCATGCAGCAAAACCAAATAAGAATGGTAGAATTAATACAACATATCCAGCTAGATGTATGAATGGAAGTGGCCATCGAATTTCTAAAACATTTAAAACAATTTCAGAAGCTAAAGCTTGGTATTCTATTACTAAGAGAATAATTGTTAAAAAGCAAGCAACTAAAGCATTTTTAGATAATGCCATTAAAACGGATGTTTATCTGGCTTTAGTTAGAAGAGAGTGGTAAAAAGGCTTGCCAAGTTCCCGTAATTTTTTATATTTCTGATAGTGATGGGCCAATGTTGGTTCTAGCTATCGGGAGATCAAAATGAACTGGAAATTGTTTGGTCAATGCATGCTCTTGATCACAATTGGGCTACCCCTCATGAAGCTCATTTCGCACTATTCAATGAAGATTTGCTCCAAGTGTGCTGTTTGGTTTGAGCATACTTGGAATTTCTCAAAAGGTGATCGAATTAATTGGATCATTTATCGGTTTTTGGCTATTTTCAATGAACATTTTGGAAAATGCTACTATGAATGCCGCCATATGCATTTGGGAATCATTCCAACTATTTTTAATTGTTTGGGAATTATTACTACTTATCGTCTTGGGGATGAATATGATTATCAATGCATATTTACTAATGTTTGGAAGTTTGGATCATTTAAATATAAAAAGAATCCTCGTAAGTTTTTGAAAACTCTTTGCACAGATAGTAAGTCTATTTTGGAAAAACATGCTAAAGAACTAATGGGGGACGAATGGGAACATTATTGTGGAGTTAATGAAATATTCATTCCTAGGTATAATGTATACTGCGATTGGAGCAGTATTTATGATGCCTAAGTATACACTATTTTTGGATGATATTCGTTGTCCAAGTGATTCTTCTAATATCGTAGCTAGAAGTTCATTGGAAGCAATGGAAATCATCCAAAAATACGGTCTACCTAGTTGTATGTATCTTGATCATGATTTAGGTGGTGAAGATACTACAATGAAATTTCTCAAAATGCTATATGAAGCATATCCAGATGGACCTATTCCAGAATATGAAATTCATTCTAATAATTTCGTAGGAAGAAAAAACATTGAATCTTTTTTAAATTCTTGGGAAAAATCCTTAGCCTTGTGAGGATCAAATGTGCCTAATAATCTATGTAATTATTGCAATGATTGGTTTCATTTTCAGTATGAAAATAATCAATATGGAATTAGATAATAAAGAATATTATTTGGTATTAATAGCTTTGGCAATCGGAGAAGCATTTTTGCTAGTACCTGTAGTAATAGAAATAGAAAAGATTTTCGGTGTCTAATAGCACTTTAATCACAAAAACAATAGCAGTGACTATTTCAGTAGATGCTGCAAATCCAAAATTATGTTCAAATTGCGAATATATTTATAAATTAAGAACTTCAAAGAAAGGAATAGTGATTCCTTTTTGCAATCGTTTCAAATCTGAATTGCATGGAACAATTTTGCAATTAAATAGATGTAAGGAATGTTTAAATGTTTTTGGATTAACAACATATTCGCGCCGATATAATCCTTCATTAAAGCTATAATAGGCTTTAAAGTATCATCTAAATTTGTTACATTTACTGTAGCAAATTTGCTACACCCTTGGAGTATTTGATGAATAACGCATTTGGTTTTGATCTCTCTCGTTTGTCCCGCCGTCAAGTGGATATGAAAGAGCTTCCAGATACCTCTAAAACCCTACAGGAACGGGTTTATGAAGAGGCCGAACGACAGGCCAAGGCACAGCTAGGCCACCTATATGAAGGGCTTAGAAAGGATTCTGAATTTGATGTCAAATCTTGCGAGATGAGCTTTGAATCCAGAGTGGCTAAAATTGTCCAGGATACAATCTATTTTACAAATAAGATTCATTCGGTTAAAAAGTGAATAGTCTACTTTTATCAATTATTGATAAAGCTGACCATAAAACAGATTTAAGAGATTGCTGCAAAAAAAGTAAAGACTACTTTGAAGCTCTCTCTTATATTGCAATGGCTGACAGTGATTATCCTTGCTTGGATAAAATTTGTCGGGCCTTTATTGATGATTTGGAAAGCTTTGTTAAAAATTCAAAAATGGCAAGTGGAGGTGCCATTAAAGACTACTGTAGTATTTGCTATACTCATAGTGAATTTTTATACATTATATTTGGGCATCTTTTTCCAAATTTTGATAAGTATTTACAAAATAAACCATACTACGAAGCCCTTGCCATTAAAAAATGGTTAAGTATTGTAGATCAAAATCCTATCTATAATAATATTGAGGATTTTGTTTTTAACCAATGAAGGAAACTATCAATGAATGCTAATAAGTCTTCAAAAACCATTCCCTTAGATAAATGTGAAGTACTGTATAGCATGATGAGATTAGGGGAAGAATTTGTTATTCTCAATACTATTGAGAAAGGCACTGATTTGAATACTATGATTTCTAAGGAATTAGTTGATAAAGGTATTCAACTTTCTATTTAATTAAAAAAAGAGGCAATTTGCCCCTTTTTTAATTATCAAATATTTATCAACCAGCTAGGATGAGTGGTTTCTTTATTCAATATTTCTTCAGCTAATTTAATGAATTCATAATTTTCTTCGCACTTAGCAATTTCATATAATTTAATTAATGAATCTAATGGCTGCATTAGAACTAATCTATTTAATTCATCATATGCATAATTTTCAAACACGCCATTATTACTAAACATAGATAAGTAAAGATACCCCGAATAATTGTCAATTAGTCCAGTAGAAAGTCTAATGGTTCTATTGATATAATATCGGCCCCAATATATTAATTTTCTAGAAGGTTCTGGATGCTCATTTGGTTCTTTATTGGGCTCTTTTTTATTAAACATTAGGCGCTCCTTCAAAGACTTTTTCTATTTTTCGCAAATTTTCATTAATCCAAACTTTATCTCTAGGTTCTAAAGTAAAAGGTTCTAGATTAGAAGTATCCATAGTAACATCTACTTCTAAAGTAAAAGGTTTTGGATAATGTTTTTTTGGATAGCTGCTTAATTGACTAAAAGTTTTAGGTGATTTATTATTAGATTTAATATTTTTTATTGATATATAATCTATAAGCTTTTTCCCAATAAATAATGAAGTAATTATACCTACTCCTATTGAGATATTAAACTTTAATGAGTTCATATTAAAAAACTCCCCTAAATAGTGAAGTTTTGATATAATCAACCGGCAGATTCAACACAGCATTCTCCATCACTTTCGTCTCTTCTAATATGCTGAGGACGAAGCTTTGGTAAAATGCGTTTAGAGGAATTATTGGGATTAATTATGCCAGGAGTTTCTTGCTCTACCTCGCTTGGAGCATCTTCAAAAGAATGGCTTGCTTCCGAAGATTCATTTACACTATTCTTCTTATCTTTAATTTTGGTAATAGCCAATTTAGTTAATAGCACTCCAGCAACCGTTCCAAGCACGGTAGTTAATCCAAATACTAGCTTCTTATTCATTTTTTCCTTTTCTGTTTTTATTCAGATGATTTCGTTTCAATCAGCATCTCAATAACTTGGGATGACCTATCTATTAATTATCATTAATAGCTTTTTTACTATTTCTATTCATTATTTTAGAATAGATAATATTTTCGTCTTTTTCTTTTATTTTTTCATATTTGCGTAAAGTTGATTCATCAACATTATTGCCTAAAATTAATCTAAATACTCCAATTAATAATTCAAAAGAGCACACTCTTGTAGTTTTATTTTTAATGGAAGAAGGATCTATTCTACATGTATTTTTAATAGTTTTAGTAGTTAACTTCCAATACATATATTCATGAGAATTTAATGGAATTAAATTTATACATTTAGTATCAAAATTAGCAAAATATATTTTAATTCCATTATGATAATCACTATCTTCATTTCTAGAATATCCAAATTCAGTTTTTAATACACAACTCGCTTCATTAACATCAGCAAGAGGAATAATAATATCATAATCTGAGCTTGAAGATGCGCATTCAAATACTCTAGATCCAGTTGCAATAGCTGCTATTTTATTAGCAATAAGTAAAGACACCATTGAATCTAATTTAAATTCATAATTGCCCAACGGTTTTTTGCATAAGGCATATCTTTATTTTGTATTAAATCATGAATTAAAGAATCATGTTTTAATTTTTTATCAGCTTTTGAACCTTTAAGAACTGTTTGAGCCGTTGTGTTATTATTTAAATTAGATGGTAACATTCAAACTCCTAAATTAATTAGTGGATTATTTTAAAAAATCTTTACCCATAAACAATTCACCAAGTTCTACAAATAAGCCAGCTATACAGCATATCACTATACTAACTGGAAGCACAAATAGACACATAGACAATAAAATAAATGGGCAAAAGAAAATATCTAGCCAAGCATTTCCTATTCCATTATATGCAACCCATTCATATTTTAATGATTTCCAATATCTATTAAAAGCCAATATTGAAGAAATAGCTCCCCAAATTATTAATAATTCAATTATACTAACTATTGTCGCTAAAATCATTTTGACCTCAAGTAAATTGTATCAATTTATGAACGAATGGCTATTATATTTTTAACTTCGCCTTCTTTATCAATTATGTATAATCCAGCCCATCCAGATAGGCAAGCTATATCATGAAATAGCCAAATTTCTTGATAACTAAGTAATTCATCTAATGTAAGATTCTTAGGTAAATAAAATTCAATAGGTGATGCTAAAACTTTATCTTTAGCATTATGAGAGTATTCATATAAATCCCTAATGTTTTCAATAGTTAATTTATAATAGCATCCAATAACAGGAGGATTTTCACTTAATAGTTCATATGTAGTGCTATTTCCAAATTTAGCACCAATTATATTTAATGACTTATATGAAAATTTATAATGCACTTTATATTCGCATTTGCATTTAAGAAAATATTGAAATACATCCAAAGTAGAAGCTTTATTTAAAGCTGAAATATCTAAGTCTCCATTTTCAGCTATAATTTTTCCATTTAATGTTGGGAAAATTTTCCCATTCATTTTTGCATAATTATATTTAATTAGTTCAATTAATTCATCTTTACCTAAATCAGTATTAATTCTCATTATGTAATACCGTTCTGTATTTTTTAGAGGCAATACCTATTACTTTTCCAATTAATATTAATAAAGATATTGCAACTACTATAGACCGCCCTATTGATAAAAAAGTTTGCATGCCCGAATATGACATAGTATCATCATCTGATTTATCAGAAACAATACAAATATCATTATACCATTTAATTTTAGGTACAGATAGCCAAAATGCAATAATACCAATAAAGTATATTAATACTAAATGATTACCTAATAGATTAATCATGTTTTGTTCCTTTAATCATTTCATTAAATGATTTAATTAACTGAAGAGATTCTGTTATGTGATATGCTTCATCTAGCACTGAAAAAGCAATTAATAATAAGACATAAATTATAATTCCTAATAATATTCCAACTGCAATTAATAAACTTACTAAATTATTTGAGCTTGCGTAGTGATAAAATATTAAAATAAATAATCCACAAGATATTGTAGATAATCCAATTAATACTTTTTTAAATTCAGTTGCTATGAATTCTAAAAAATTAATTAATCTCATAATTTAACTTCATTCTCCTAGTAATGGGCTGCAACATTAAATTGTTTTAACTAGATTAATATAAGTAAATTTTAATTGAATGTAAGATTACGAAAATAATTATCGCCAACCTGAAGATTCGCCCGAAATTCGGAGGCATAGCGATGCCAAAATTTTCATAAAATTTACTATTCGGCTTGCCAAGGTGGGATTTTTTGGCTATATATAGAATATGTTCAAATCGGTTAGCGATTTTGGGCTTGTAAGCCTTTGATGTTTTTGAGCTTAAAAGGCTTGCGGTCGCCTCCTTACTGGGGCGTGGATTGAAACATTAATAGCAAGTGCAAAACACACTGTATGTTGTCGCCTCCTTACGGGGGCGTGGATTGAAACTACATTAGTTGCTCTAATTTTCCAGGCCAGCATGCCGCCTCCTTACGGGGGCGTGGATTGAAACAGTTGTTAAGTGTTATTTAACAACTCAAGGAGATTGGTATTGAAACCTGTCGCAATATTTCATCATAAGGAAATAATATTTTGAATACAGTATATATTCGAGAATTGCTTGATTTCACGGGAAGAGATCCTTTCTTTAGATGGATGGATTTAGAAGGCCCAATTACTAAAGAAGAAGTTCTTGTATATAGTAAGAAACATAAAGATATTGAATTAGGAGATGATTATATTTGGGATGAACATTCCAAAAAAACAAACAAAACTCTACGAGAAATACATATTCATAAAATTGCCTACTTCCTTCAAAATGCGCAGGAATCCCCAATTGTGATTGACAGCACTTGTGAAGGGATTGTATTAGATGGCTCACATAGATTATGTGCGGCTATCATTAAAAACAAAAAAAGAATTCCCGTTATTTGGCAAGGGGATTGGAAAGAAATTAAAAATATTTTTCCTAGATCAGTAAAGCTATATTTGCTAGATAAAGATGAAAATTAAAAAGGGGCGCATGCCCCTTTTTTAATCAGCCCAATCTGACTTTCTTGCACTTAATTTAGCTTTATTACTATGTTTCAATTCGCCATTTTCTGAGAACATCTTTGAAGTCTTTTGGAATCCAATAGCTATTTCAGAAGATTTAATCAATAGCTCACTGCTTAATTTTTGGAAGTGAGATAAGCAATAATCAATAGTAGATGAAATTCTAGCAGGTGAGAATTTATTTTCTGCACAAGTAGCAATGAATTTATTGTATAATTCAGTGCCCCATTCAGTTTTAAATTTATCAATTAAAGCGATACTGGTTTCATCTGTTTCAGATATATGCTTAAGCTTATTTAAAATTATTTCTTCAATTTCTTCATGCTTTTCAGGATATCTCATTAAGATGACTTCATCAAATCGTTCAGGTCTAGATATTAAAGTATAATGAACTTTTGAAGGATCATTAATAGTGGCTATAATTATTCCTTTGAATTCTCCACTAACATCCATTTGATGCAAGAACTCATTAGTAATTGAGCCTTTATCTTGAACTTCTAATCCATCAAAATCATCAAATACTAGTATTGCTTTCATATCTCTAACTAGATTGAAAACTTTACGAATTGAACTAACATCCAGTAAAGCTTCATTTCTGACAATAAAAGTAGGAACATTTTTAAAATGGTTAATTAATTTATGAATGCATATGGTTTTCCCTAATCCAGGATCTCCAACCATAGCAATTCCACGCTTTTTATTATGCTCTAAACAATATTCCATAGATTGAGTAAGATCATCATAATCCAAGTTAAAGATAGTTTCATACACTTCTTTTTTAGTATGAATTTGATATCCTTCTTTATCAATTGTTACATAATTAATACTTGGATTAATTCTATGGCAAAATACCTCAATGGACATCTTATTTAAAATATTGATAATTTGTAAGCATCTAGTATATGGAACTGAATTATCTTCACCATCTTCCCAGGGCATGTACACTGCATAATCTTCTTTATTTCTAGAACATACTCCAGTTATTGCTTCATATTCTTCATATGATATGGCAAATTTATCACCATTCATTTCACATACAATTATTGCTTCAGATGAATAAGTTTCCTTAATTTCTTCTTTAGCTAATATTTTTAGATTGTATTTATCTGCAATTGAAGCAGGAGTTTTAGCAATATTTTGAATAATTAACCTAATGGCATCATTATCATCATTCCAAGTAAATATCATTGGAGTATGGAAGAAGTTTTCTTTTATTACTTCTTTCATAGCTTCTTCTTTAGTTATATATTCGATGCCATTTTTTTCAACTTTAATTAAGTTAGTAAAAATAGTATTCAATTCAAACATTGAAATACCATTACGAAATACCCCTAAGTAGTTTTTTACAACTGGATTAGAGATTGATTCGACAACTCCAATTAAAGCTTCTGCAAAATATTGAAGAACTTTAGTTTTTTCTACAATATTTCCATCAGATAGATATTTCTTCATTACATAAGCAACTCGTTTATGTACTGGAATACCTAATAATTCATCGTGGTCAATTACAATTGGAGGTAGCTTGGCTATGCCGTCAAGTGGATTGCTCATTTTCCAACCTTTATTATTTCTTTAACAGTTCCAAAAATACCCTTTTCAGGGAGCAGTTTATATGATCGCTTAGTCTCTTTTTTAGTTACGGCTAAAGCTTCACTCAATTTATTATATGCACTATATGCAAACATTGAGAAAAATACAACTTTAATAGCCCATAGAACTGTTTTGTGCTTGTCGTTCAACTTAAACTCCTGAATTAATTATGATTAATTTATATTAAAAATGTAATTAAAAATAAATTATAGGTAAAGTTAAGCCCTTCTGATTAGAAGGGCTTAATTTAATTACTTTACGTAAGTTACAAGTTTATTTATTTCATCAAAATTAGCATATACACTAAATTCGCCCTCTAGTTTATAAACAGATGATAAAACTTTATATTTGGTATTTAAAATAGTGGATTTAAGATCATTAACGCGAACAGTGCATTCACCTTCGTTCTTATTATATCTAGTTCCATATTTTAATTCTTTAATGAAACGGATAGAAGAAGCTGCCAACTTATTCTCTGCATCTATTGATTGAATATTTCCGCCTAATTCAACTATCCAAAGTCTTCCACATGGAGTAGTAATATCATTATGACCCATAGTATATCCACCTATTCCCCTCCATTCATTAACTCCTAATAAAGTAGTAGCATGAAAGCCATTATTACAAAGGGATAATTCCCCTTGAATATGCTGCCAAGCTCCTGATATGCATCCTTTGGGTAAATCATACTGATATCCACGGCAGCTACCGTCTTCTCTAGTCCATTTTAATGCATATATGTGATTAGTTTTAGTCATTGTATTCCTCTATTTGTTAAAGTTAGATATTAATGGTAATTAAATTAATTTAGTATGTAAAAAATGAAATAATTTTATTACATTTTCTACTTAACGCAATAGCCACTTCAATTTAGGATTGGCTAAGGAAATTCTAACAAATCTCAGAAAGAGTTTTAAATGAGTGGTGGAATAATAGAAAGCTTAGATTTCAATTCATTAGTTTTTTTTAAAAAATTACTAATGGATGCACCTTGCACATGTGAAACATCAGAGGTTAAGGGGTTTGTTGTAAAAAAAGTAATTAAGCTTATTAAAGAAACAATTGCTTTAAATACTTATGAAATAGTTAGTAGAATATTAGCAGAAGAAACAGATGTACATTTAGGCCGAGAAACTTTTGCTGGAATAATTAATAATTATGAAACATTAATAGAATGTAAACATTTTAAAGATGAGATTAAGAAAGATACATATAAAACTTCCAATTATAGAGCATATCTTGGAAAGAGACTTCCTAATGATTTAGACATTGTAGTTTATTTGATTAATGAAATGGGCGGCAAATTTATTTCAATATTAGTTGATTTTAATGAAAACACATTTGTTATTACTAATAATTTAATTAATGGATATTCATTATATAACATTAGTAGTCAAAATATCAATATATTAAGGAATGCATTTAATTATAAATATGCTCAATTTGATTGAAATTGGGTTTCATTTTTGTTACATTAATGGTAAGTATTTCTAGCTGATCTTACCATTAATGCAAAAGGGCAATAGTGACGACTTCAATACCTCCAGCTTGTAAAAAATACATATGCCAAGATTGTATTTGGGCAAATTGCACATTTACTCCAAATGAGAAAAAATCATTAGGGTGCTATGCTCAATTAAGACCTAGAAATTTAGAGTTATATAAAGATGAAAGTATGCCCAAAGGATTTCGTAATTATGGAAGCAATAGGCATTTTAGAATTCTAATATTTGAACATTATTCTGATTTTCCAATAGATGACTTAGGATTAGATATTCCAATTTGGAAATCTAAATTAGACGATAACTATACAATAATTAAAATATTCCAGCCTAGAATATCTAATACCTTCCATGTTATATATTTGGAAAACTGCTTAGATAGCATTAACTGCAAAGAAATCACCCCTGAAATAAGTAAGGATTGGCAATCATGACTGCTCCTATTTGTATTGCTTGCACTAAAAAATCAGCCACTATTTTTGTTAAATGCGATAATATTGAACTTGCCTGTGATTTATGTGCAAAAAAATCTGAAATAGGCTGCAATCAATGTAGAAATATCAGTATTGATTATGATGGATTATGGGCTAGAGTTCCAATTGAATATAAAGAGACTAATTTCAATTTAGTACGAGTTACTAAAATAAATAGAGATACTTTAGTAGTAGAAGATAGCACATATTCGTTAATTAAAGAAGGATTTGCATATGCAAATAGATATGCGTTATTTGAAGATATTGATAAATTTAAATATGAAGAAAAGCCATTAAATTTCAAAAAATATATGTTATTAATTCAAGTAGTAAGTACAGAATCAAGCGCTTTTAAGGATCAGTTACTTATCGCTCTTTAATTTCTCTACATTCCATAATAGATTTCTTTGCACTATCTGGTAATGTTACTTCAGTGCAAAGTTTATAATTCTTTTTATCTAAATCTAATGCTTTTTTATATAATTTTAGCATTTGATAGCTATCATCATATGCAGAATGTGCTAATGATGATTCGCTTAATGTAGATAACTTAGCACACCCAAATGCTGCTCTGAACATTGGCATAGTATCTCTAAAGGTAAGTAAAGGGTATAATCCCAAATATTCGCAATAAAAATCAATATAAGTTTTTTCAAATCTAGCATTATGCGCAATACAAACATTCCCATCTACAAATTCATAAAAATCTTCAAATACATCAAAGCTATCTCTTTCATCTGCTACATCTTTATTATCAATTTCCGTTAATGATTGTATTTGTTTACTTATCCATAATGGCTTATCGTCATATAGTTTTAAATTAGGCTTACATAACGAATGGAAGGTTTCAGTCTTTTTAGGGCTAACTTTAATGACTCCAAATTCTATTATTCTGCCAAATGCCCAAGGTTTAAATCCAGAAGTCTCTAAATCTACAAATACTAATGTTTCTTTATTTGAAATTTTAATATGATCAATTGGGTATGTTCGCATTGTAAAAGTATAACATGAAAAATTAAATTATTTAAGGCACCTATTAGCTTGCCAACTGCATAATTTTTAATTATATATGGAGTATGCGCCTTCATTGTAGATCTGACTTTAAAAATACGATATTTAAAGGTGGAAGTGAATTGCCATAAATATTGGATATGCCAGTATATAAAAGAAAAAATAGTAATTGTTATAAAGTTCATAACACTACCACTAAGAAATGCTTAACTAAAAAACAAGCTACTAAACAACTTCAAGCAATTGAAGCCAATAAACATAGACATGCATTTGAAGCAATTGCATATAATGGATTTTTATACTTAGTAGATAATGATGCTAAACTTATAGACTAATCATAATTAAAATAGAGGCCATTGTGAAAGATACATATTCGGTTAATTTCTATGGAGGTCCAGGTACTGGTAAATCCCGGATCGCTGCTAGTGTATTTGCTAAACTAAAATTCGATAATTTGAATTGCGAATTAGTTAGAGAATACGCTAAAGAAAAAACTTGGGAAAAGAATCACATGGCTTTGAACTATCAAATGTATATAAGTTCAAAGCAAATGTATAAAATGTGGGTAGTTGCTAATAGTGTAGATGTAATTGTTACTGATTCTCCATTACTATTAGGGGCTTGCTATTCCAATGATGATTTATTAGATAAGATATTATTAAGAGAATATCGTAATTACCATAATATAAACATATTTTTAAATAGAGTAAATCCATATAATCCAAGTGGTAGAAATCAAACAGAAGAAGAAGCTGAATTACTTGATCTAAGAATAGAAATGTTTTTGCATGATTATAAAATTCCTTTTGATAGAATTAATGCTAGTTTAGATCAAACAGATAATATTATAAAATTGATTAAGTCGAAAATCAAAAAATGATAAAGGCGACTATTTTAGCTACAACCATTTATTTAACTCCTACTATGCATAGTGGAGGAGATTTTGGAATATTTGGATTTAAATATACCCAAAAAATCACTAATGCTATATATTTTAAAATTAGAACAAGTATGCAACCAGAAACAAATAAAAATCTAGATACTCAATTAAAAGTATATATGGATTTTGATTTTTAAGGAGAGTATAATGGATTGTGATAATATTCAAAATCTTAAAGATTCTTTGGCTAAATCTATGGTTAATTTGCTTGATCAAGAATTTATTAATAAAATTGAATGGCAAATTAGAGATGAATTTGATAAGAAATATAAAAAGCAAACTCAAAGTGCTAATTTAGTTTGGACAATTCTAAGAGAATTAATTAGTTCAATTAATTTTGAGCCTGAAACTGATGCAGCATATCTAGCTAAAATTTTTGGTAATTTACCTGAATTAAAAGATTTATTTAGAATCAAAGAAAGCATTTCAAAAGATTATCCCAAAGAAATAATGTCATTTCGCCCTCAAATATTGCATACTTTAGTATATTCGGTGCCAGAGGATGATCATCATAATACCTTTATTGTAAATAAAAAATCTATGGAATATTTTGATTCCATATTGGGTGATGGCGATTATTATGAAAATATTTTAGATGGTATTGATGAGGATAATATTATAGTATTAAAATATTTGAATGTATATAATGAAGAATTTAATTCCATTGAAGATCTAAAAAAGTTATTTCAATTATTAATTGATGATGAAAAAATAACTATTACTGAATTTGCAAAATATATTGAAGCCATGTTACCAACTTGGAGAGGCAGTTGGAGTAGTTCTGTTTGGGTTGACATTTACGATCCATCTGTGAAATCTACTCCTGTGAAAATTAAAGCTCCTCTTAAAGGCCCAAGATAAAATCAGGTTGCAGTAATCCCCACTTGCCACTTGCCACTGATTTTATTATATTAATTCTAGCGCTAGTCTGAATAGCCAATAAGACTAGCTATACCGTAAGGAGATACAAGTGATTAAAATTATTAAAGAATTTGCATGGCCTCTTGTAATAGTTATTTTAGCAATATATGGCTACCAAAAGATCAACAAAATATCCGAAGTTCATTACAAAACAGAAAAAGATTCAATTTTAGCTGAATTAAAAGTAAATGATTCTATGATTAATCATCTAGATCCAAATCATGTTTACAATACTCAAAAAATTGAATATTTCATGAATAAAAGAATTTTGGATAGAATGAAACTAGATAGTATTAATAAGCATAAGTAAATCTTGTCCGTGGTCCCATCCTTGGGGATATTTGAGAACACTATCTCTATAAAGGGGAAGGTGTTGTGGTGATGGATGATTCAAGAAATTGAGTGGTTACTCGATTCGCCACGGATTTTTTAAATATAAGGAAGCTCGCATAATGTGTATTGAAACTTCACAAAGCCTTTCTCGTAGGATTGGAAATGCTCAAGGAGATGAAATTGGCATTAAATTAAACAGGCGAGAAGATGTTATTTTACTGATTCAAAGTGATGCAGATAATGTGGGACCAACAAAGATTTTCACATTTTCAAAAGATGATATGCAAGCTTTGGTAGTATTTGAAATGATGTTTAATAATGTGGTAAATTATTATCGCAGTTATGCTAAAAATTATGGCAAGAAAACTAATAATTCTGATATCTGCCCTGGAGTTTTCATGAAAGATAGCTTTGGAAATAGATTAGTGGCTGATATTATTGTAGGAGAAGGAATTCAAATTAGTATCAAGCATAATGAAACTCAAAGTGGAGTTGAATACTTATTCTCCAAAAATGATTCAGTTGGGCTTACTCAATTTAAAAATGATTTGACAGCCGCTGCTAAAAATTGCGCACAAAAACTGCCGGCTATTCCTATTTCTGCAAGTGGATCAAACCCACAACCTGAATAGCTCTAATTTGCATATTGGATGTGTAGCTCAGTTGGATAGAGCAGCGGATTTCTACTCCGCAGGTCGAGCGTTCGAGCCGCTCCACATTCATTAAAAGGAAGCACTAAAAAGCTTTCCTTCTTTCTTATATTATCTAAGATGATAACTATTAAAATCCCAGATATAATAATTCTTGAATTGATTTTTTTTCATAGTAGGTGAGAGTTCAAAGTCCTCATAACGCATTTGTATTAGTAATTGATTTAAACCTAGCAAGATCCAAATAATTAATCACCCACAACCCAGGAAAAGAAGTTAGAAAATGAAATGTTTTAAGGGTTTTGATAATAATCTAAAGTGCCGGGATTTCCAATACGAGATAGGTAAGACCTATGTAACAGCTAAAGCAGAGCTATGTCAAGAGGGCTTTCATGCTTGCACAAACCCACTAGATGTATTTTCTTACTATAATCCAGGTGAATCTAGGTACTGTGAAGTCGATCTTGATGGAATTGTTAAGGGTGACTCTAATGAATCGAATGACTCTAAACAGGCTGGTACAAAAATAACTATTATTAGGGAAATTGATATTATTGAATATACTCAATTATGTGCTGAATATATGAAAGATCATGCTAATGTTAAAGAGCATCAAACTAAGGATCGTTCATTAGCCAGCAATAGTGGGCATTATTCAGTAGCCTCAAATAGTGGAGTTTGTTCAGTAGCCAGCAATAGCGGAGATTGCTCAGTATCCAGCAATAGTGGATATGGGTCAGTATCCAGCAATAGTGGGAATTATTCAGTAGCCTCAAATAGTGGAGATTGGTCAGTAGCTAGCAATAGCGGACATTATTCAGTAGCCAGCAATAGTGGAGATCGTTCAGTAGCCAGCAATAGTGGATATTATTCATTATCCAGCAATAGCGGAAATTGGTCAGTATCCAGCAATAGTGGGCATCGTTCATTAGCGTCCACCGTAGGTGATAGTAGTCAAGCAATTGTTAGTGGAGAACAATCATTAGCAGTTGCATTTGGTCCTAATAGTAAAGCCAAAGGAGCTT
>Ga0172381_10001048_pt1 | contig 34061 bp, 31 predicted proteins | sample Leawel6488metaG_FD_119754 | JGI IMG/M metagenome (GOLD analysis project Ga0172381, IMG submission 119754) | Leachate microbial communities from a municipal landfill in Southern Ontario, Canada - Leachate well 64-88 metaG | ecosystem: Engineered > Solid waste > Landfill > Unclassified | place... | reverse complement strand
GTCCAGGTCCCCCGCGCCGGATAGAGAACTCCACCCTGAGAAGACTTTAACATCCATTTTATTGAAGTGTTCTAGCCACTCCCCTACGATTAAATTGCCGTTCTTCTTGGGAGAGTCACCGATAAGATATGCCTGAGAAAAGCCTGAAGATTCCAAGATAGGTTCGATGTGAGCTTTACCTCCGCTACCTCCGGCTGCTACAATAGGGAATGGTACTCTTCCTGCGACTACCCATTTGGACATTAAAGAAAGTACATCGAATTCCCCTTCTGTAACATACATGTAATCTATTGCAGACTTTTTGTTAGTAAAGACTTGATATTGATCCCAACCAAGGCCGTAAAGACCTATAAAGTCTTCGAAGTCGTCTGCGGGAAATCGGATTTTTTTCTTAGGACCGCACACTGGAGCCCTGAGTTTAAGCCGTCCGATATCTGCAGGGCTAGTATGCATAGGAAATACTAAAGCACCTTTGTATGCTGCGTCTACGGTAGCTTCCAAATACCCATAAACATCTATGGATAAATTCTCGGGTTCGTCTGGTCTGTTCAATTCTGGAAGATTATCCCATGCTTTTTTACGTTTTCCGTAGTCGTTGTGCACACGGCTACTTAGTATTTGCAATTCAGGAATTATCCCTACCGGAAGGGTGTGTAACGTATCTTTAGCTATTTTACGCGTGTTAATGAGGTAATCTAATGCCAACTTGGCATAAGCATTATTCTTATTTGTTGGATCACCAATGGCGTCACACATCATCAGGTGTGTTACACGGTAAATCTCCTGTTTTATGCGGTGGTTTTTTTGTTGCGCTTCTAACTCTGCTAGTGCTTTCTTGCTAAGAACTTTTATTTTAAATTTCTCAGTAAGATATTGTAACGCCTCTACTTGGGTAACACCTAGTACGTGTTTTAAAAATACGATTGGATTACGCTCATAGTAGCCGCAACCAAAACACTTGTAGTACCCTTTCTTAATATAGACATACGCGGAAGGGTCAGTATCTGCGTGATCTGGGTGAATGCATTTCCCCTTAAGCACATCCTGACCGCTGGGAAAAAATTCACTATCTCGACTGTATTTTTGTAGGGTTTCTAACCAATTGTTAGTCCCTACGGCATTCCAAATTTGGCGAAGTTGCTCATAAGGTACGCCTTTCTTGCTATTCGTGTCTCCCATTTTTACCATCCGAATGTGCTGGACACACACTAATGTAGTCGCACCACCCACAAAGTGGTCCCTTATTGCAGACTGTATGTTTGTGCGTATCCATGGTTGCATTATTGAGGTAAGTTATCATCTCTTCAAAGATAGGTGTGACGTCCCTAACATCACATAGTTTACCTCGGTTTTTAAATTCTACGTTATCTGTGAGTAGAAAGTTAATACCAACTACAATTCCTTGTAGCTGTGGCCTCTGGGCCTTTAATAGCAACAAATATGAGTTAAACTGCGGGTCATAAAAATTAAGATCATGCTCTTTTCCTGTTTTGTGATCCAGGATTACAGCGTGGGGTTTATCTTGAATCAACATGTATAAGTCTATAACACCGCGCAGGAATCCTTTGTTATCGAAGAACTTGGTAGGATTACCGTCAAAATCGATAGCAAATCGTTTTTCTAACTGGGGTTCACCGCCATTATGTTTCTTACGGTAAGCATTAAACTTACGAATGAAATTCTGCGCAGAAACCTCAAAACCCATAACACGGTCAATCTCGTTGGTAGTGAGTTTATTCTCGGCGATAGCGAGTTCTAAACACCGGTTCAATGGCCGATCAGTAAGTGCCAATTCTAGCGCTTTGTGCACTGTAGTGCCCACTAGAGAGTCGGGATTCGGCGGTAAATCCAATCTCACTTTTTTGATGTATTGTAGGTAGAATCGGTGAGGACAATTTAACGCGACACCAGCTTTACTTATAGACCAGGGGGCGTGTTCTTTAACAAACGTGGATGGCTTTACTGTAGGCATAACTCTCTCCAAAAAAAGTGCAGGGGGGATTTCTCCCCCCTAACACACTAGTAGCTAGCAGGCATTAAACCTAGTTATTGTCTTCCGGAGCGTCTTCCATGCTTCCGTAATCGGAATTCTCGGCATCCTCTGCAGAGAGAACTCCACTGCTTGCTCCTTCATCGCTTGTGGCATCACCCGTAGCTTGTTGTGCTTGGCGGTAAACATTTGCGAGAGAAGGAAGGATGAATGCAGCTTCCAGAGATGTACACATGTTCGAACAGAACTCGTGAATTGTTTCTGGCGTGTAGGGGTCAGGTCCTCCAGTTTTCTCTACGTGCATCACATACCAGCGACGAGAAGAATCTTTAGCCGAAGTTTTCTGCTCGGTGCTGATAGTGTACCAGCGCATCCACAGCGCCCGGTCGCGTTTTAATAGCCGGATAAGTTGTTTACCTGCAGGCTCTGAGGTCTTTGAAAATCTTACTTTTACGATTTCAGTCAGGTCTCGAGTTAGCATGTATGCTACAACGTCATTGGAGCAGCGTTGTTCTACCCCGTCTTTCCACGGCCGATTAGGGCACGTGGTACAATCTCCATACGCGCTACCTTGCTTGCGGTCCATCGATTGGCAGATAGGCATACGTACAGAGTCACCCTCACTGGTGTCTCCCCACATAGTTCTACCTTCCCAGATAGCTAAAACAGTACCTGTGAATTTTTCGCCAGCGTTCTCATTTGACGTGAGGTACATCTCTCCAGGAATTTGCTTATCCGGACGATTGGGGTCATTTCCAACTCCGTGGAACACCCGGAGTTCAGGGAAGTCTGGACGATCATCATTGGAGTACATGCCCTGCATTTCTCCTCCAATTTTCTTAGTGATCTCACAGATTTTATCGGCAATATCGTCGGGCATACTATCAATAATTTTCTGGAATAACAGGGGGGTAGGCAAGTTGGAAGCTACGCGTTCTACTTGCTTTCCGTATTCTGCCATGAATTTTTCGTTACCCGCTCCCACGAGTGACGCTAGGGAAGTGCCTTCTACCTTTGCCAGGGTTGTCGATTCGGGCATTGTACTCTCTTCGGGTATTGTACTCTCTTCGGGCATTGAACTCTCTTCAGTCATTGTTTCCTCTTTTGTTTCTTCTTTTTTCGCTTCGTTTTCGTCTTTTGTAGTCAACTTTGCTTTCGTTTTTGCCAATCTGGGCCTCCTTAATTGCTGTTGGATGAGCAGACAAAAATAGTACGATACACTCCTTGCATTGTCTATACAATTCTACGAAAATAGAAGTGCGCCAATACCGGAGGGATACCATGGAGCTGCTCAATAATTATGATGATGATAGAGTATACCAAACCTATTATCGTGAGGTAGGACAGCATGCGCTGTTAACTCCCAAAGAGGAACGAGAGTTAATTCAACGATATCACACATGTCCTAAGTGTCATCGAAAATTTCCACCTAAGATAAAGGTAGACAATTGTCCTACTTGTGGTTCCATGGAACCACCAGTAGTAACAGGTAGGTCAGGTACGTGTACTTCTTGTACCACGAAATACGACCTTCTGGTCGTTCCGGAGTTTTGCCCGCGTTGTGGGTCCAAGCGGGACATACAAGCCCGAGAGAGGCTGGCAGTAGCGAATCTTCGATTCGTCGTAAAACGTGCTGTCAAAATGTCTAAGAACCGGCCACAGTTACTACATGAATTGATTTCGGCAGGAAATGCCGGGTTGTTGTTAGCCATTGACCGATTTAGCCCTAGCAGACAGACACGATTTCTCACGTATGCGGATTGGTGGATACGTAAAGAGATGTACGATGCCATAAATGCATCGCCATTAGTCCACATCCCCACACACAAACAAAAATCCATCTTGAGAGAACAGAGTGAGGGTAAGTACGTATGCATTCATTGCGGTTGCAGAGTCGAACACCACAATTCTACTAGAAAATTACCGGCATGTATTCAAAACAAGACTCACGATTTTCAAATCCCAATCAATGATGCATCCGCCCTCTTGAGTACGCCTATGGCAATTGATGATTGCTCATTATGCGAGCCTACTCAAGTGGACGGAATTACCATTGACAGTAATATGGAAGATCTATTGCGTGAAGTGCTTAAGAACATGACTATAAATGAGCGTGACCGTTTTATCCTAATCGGGTATTTCAACGTTCCAGGTAAGGATAGACAATCAGACCCTAAAAATCTACACCAGTTAGCCGCACTAACGGGTATTACACCAGAACGCGTTAGACAGATAAAAGAGAACGTTCTTAAGCAATTAAAGAAGGATCTGAAGAAGTGTGCTATTGAGGGGGTAGATTCTATTTGTGCTATGAACTAGTCTTCTAATATAGCAATTCCGGCACCAAATTCTAACCCCAAAAGAACTCCTTGATTGAAGATTTGGTCGTTTTTCTTCGTAGAAGCTTTTGCTTTTTCGGTGTGATAGACCAGCAACTCTCGGTATTTGGTTTTATTGCGCAATGGCACAATTTGTTTGGCAATCTCGTCGTCGGTATAATCAACCAATTCCAGCGATGCCTTTTGTGCATTTTTCTTGTGTGCCGCAGCACCACGCTTCTTGGGTTCTTTCTTTGTTGTTTTCTTTGCGGCCTTTTTCTCGAGGTATGCGTCAATTTTAATTCCAATGTCTTGTGCTTGCGCTCCTCCAAGTACTAGCTCAGTCACCTTAGCGAGCATTTTCGCGTCCTTGTCTGCATCCAATTTAGCCAGATGACGGAAGACGGAGGATTTGATGCTATCTTTGCTGAAGGCGGCAAGAAGTCTCTTATCGTTCTTAGCGACGCGCAATGCTGTCCGCAGCTGGCTGACATGTCCGGGAGTTCGTCCGCAGCTTTTCGCAATATCTTCGTTTGTTTTGCCATCACGTTCGACCATCTCCTCATACGAAATTGCCAATTCATACGGGGTATTCGGTTCCGCATTGGAATTCGCCACCATCGAGTCTTGAAAGGCATCTCCGTCGTTATTTGCTGTGGAGAATGATACGGGAATTTCGGTAATTCCCAATTTTTGCGCTGCTGCTAATCTCCGACGACCATCAACGGCTATAACTGTATCGTCGTTCTCCGGGTCTACTCGCACTAGAATGGGACGAACAATGCCCCGAGCAGCAATTGATTGCGTCAAACTTTTGATATCGCCTAGTTCCAAGCGATTCCATCGGTCAGACAGTTTGATATTATTAATGTTCATTGTGACATTCGCTGCGGACGTAGAGGGCGCAGCTTTTTCCTCAATGTTGCTTTTGGCTTTTACCATGACAAGCCTCCTAGATATTAGGTTTCTTTGCGGCTTAATTCCGCATAGGTTTTTAGGAATAATTTCTGGTCAATACGTTTGAATTCTAACTCATCAACTGGGATACCTTCCAAGATATCCCCCAGGGTATGGAAAAGTTCAGTGACTAACAAGAATATGCTTACGTCGGAATTGTATACAAGGATGTAAAGTGTCCTAAGAATACGAATTTTCTCCACGTCAGACGTGGGTATGCGCATCTTAGTACTTACTTTTCTTCGAATGGTCTTGTTCCGCACGTTGGACAATGGAGTACTCCTGTCTCGTTAACAGGTGACAGAGATTTACCGCAGTTCGGACATTTCCGACTGTCTGTGATTTCTGCCAGCTTTTCACTAGTTACATTCTCATCAACACCGTACTTTTCCATCAGGGTATCTCTACTCTTCTGGCTCCTCTTCTTTATTCTTTTTCTTTTTAGGAGCCGTTGGGGGTTTTGGACCCATAAAGAGGTCATTGAGAATACGGGTTACTGCTGTCCTGCATCCCTTATTGCGTTTAGCCTCTGGGGCATGACAGAGCCTCTCTGCGTCCATTGTTTTAATTGTGTGCTTACCCGTTTTAGGGTTGCGGACTGCGATAATGATGTCTGGGTAAGATTCATCCAGAGTAGCACCCAACTGCTGAACCAAGTCATCCCGAGATTCATCGCGCTGCTTGCGGGCATTCAAATGGTGTTGTGCTTCGTCCAGCGACATAGCTAATTCAGCCGTCTTACCGCACCGCTGGCATTCATCTTCAATTTTTACTGATTGCATACTCCCCGTAATCCTTTCCTAATGGGTTGTTATTTTTTTAGACATTCACAGGTTTGCGGACCTGCGATGCCATCTACTTTTAATTTTGGCGTCTGTTTCTTGTTCCATTCAGCTTGGAACAACTTTATCGCATTTCTTGTTTCAGGTCCAGGTTTACCGTCAATCTTTACAGTGTAACCTTTTTTCACTAATAGTTCCTGAACTTCTCCAGTACTTAAAACGATATCATCGTCATCATTTGTGTCGTCATCATGTGTTGGAGTATCATTACCATACTCCGGATTTTTAGCCTCGTTATCGTCCTCCCATGTGTGGGTATCTTCGTCCCAAATGGCACCTTTTTCATCCAAAAATTTGTCATATTCCTGGATAAAATCTAACTCAAGAATAGGTTCTGGCGCAAAGGCTGCGCCGTTACACTCCTCATACGGCCAAATAGGACCCATATCAGTTTTACCACGTCTCCAATCTGAGTGTTGACTCATGCGACAAGCGTCTAGGTGTTTGTCATTATCGTCAGCTGGATCGTTAATTGCTGCAATCACTAGACGCTTGAGCTTAATATTATTTACGATCTGCTCCCGAGTGAACGGCTGCATAACTTGTACACCGCGATAGGCAGTGTCCAATAATACTGGAGGTAATTCTCGGACTAAATCTAACGGTAGCTGTTTGGCCCAATAACACCATTTGTTATTCTCATTACGGTGTAAACCTCCAGCATTAACCATTTCTACACTGAAAGAATCTTTGTTTCTTCGAGGTTCGTGCCAAGAACCATGCATCAACGGTACAATATAAAAAGGTTCGCTGTGGTACCCCACAACAAAATGTGTAGACGCTCCAGAAAAACGCAACGTTTTGCTTCCTCTAAAATAGTCTTTTTTAGCTGAGAACCAGTTCAAAGTTGACCAACAAGAAATACCTGCGGTGTAGTGATCAGTCCACCACAGGTCCTCTTGTTTAGCTAATCGATTACGAGTGTACTGTTTAGTGGGATAATTGTCGGCAAGTACAGAGCTATATTCTTTTATACGCAAATGTGAATACAAGAAAAGGTCATTAAGTCCTTTAACTGCTTCTTCTTGCGTAGGGATACGCTCATCCATTTCGTCCCAAAGTTTTAAGAAATCTTTCTTGGCCTGTGCGCCGTTAGCGTCAACTTCTTTCCAGAAAATTTTTTTAACCATACCCGTGTAATCAATGAGTTTTGTCATTTTGGTCCTCGGCAACGGTCGTAATACCCACAAAATTTAGGAGTACACGCCCAGCTAGTGGGGTCGCACCGTGGAAAGACGCCTTGTTTAATCAGGTGAACAACTTCTTCCAGGTCTTCCACAAGCACCCTTTTGTCGTTGTTGGTTCTGGTTGTTCTACTAGCAACGTACTTTGCTCCCTTCTTCTGGTCAAGGAGAAAATCTACGCGTACGTTGCGTGTGTTCTCCACGATAGCATAGAACGTCAACTGCGGTTCTTGTTCTAGTTTTTGACTCGGCCAAAGTTTAGTGGTTGTTTTAAGGTCAGACACGACTTCAATCTTGGGAGGAGGAGCGTCCGGGTTATCCCCGAGACTATACTCTCCTTGTACAGAATCGATGAGGTCAATTACCCCACGAACAGGGACAGTCCCAATTTTCATAGCAAATGGCTTTTCAGCCGCTATAGGTGTTATGAGAGGTACTGCTTGTGTGTAGTACACATAAAAACTCTTAATCGCAGAGTCTTTAATGCTTCCAGGTTGGATTTCATTTCCATCTTTATCTTTCCAGTCTTCAACTTCTTCAATCGCCTCCTCCCAACAGTCAACGACTGCTTGTTGTGCTTCGGAAAGTTCCATGAGGTTGCCAGTCTCAATAGTATGTTTGTGTACAACCTCGGCACCTTTGTGGAGTGCTGTCCCACGGGCCATAGTAAACGCTGGCGGATTAATGATGCCTAACACGTAAGCATACTCATATTGTCTTGGACATCGCCGGTAAGTGTTAAATCCTGAAGGGGATATTACTCCTTTTGGAATCCCCTCGTCAAAGAAATTTCCCTCGGGATACGGAAAAAAATCTTCTGATTTTTTTGGCATTACTGATTACCTCCTGCTAATCTGCTTAATGCAGCCAACCCCCCACGAATTTCTTCAGAACTTACCGGGGGTTGTTCTACATATTCATCAGGCCCTAAAGGGCGGTTTAAACGTTCTTCATTATTAGCAAACCCTGATGAGGGCTTATCACCTGCAGCTAACGCCTCACTCCTCGCTAGGAGTTCATCGATAGATACAGGAACAGGTTCCGCAGACTCTTGTTCATAGTACTGCGGTACTTCTAAAGGGTCCTCTACAACATTGGTTAGAGGAGCACTTGCTTGTTTTTGGGCAAAATGTTGTACAGGTAGTTGACTTACTTGTACCTCAAAAGGTTCTGCGGTTACGGTGACATCGCCATCTTCTAAGTCGTAACCAAACTCTTTACTGAGTATCTTTAGAAGATCAGTTTTTTCCAGGATTACTCTCATGGTTGCTCCTATATTGTGCGTGCTTGTGCTATTACCCGATCAGCCTTAGTACTGAGCACACACTTTGGTTCCCAAGGTTTAATGTTTCCTTTAGTACATTCTGCATAATTACGGCAGAGAGCGCAATTAATCTTTTTTGTCATCAAGTCCGCAACCTGTTCCTTACTCTCTAAAGCGCGTAATTGTTGCAACTCTAGAGTTCTGGCAGCACAAAAATCGTAGACTACAGTTTTTTTATCTTGTCCAATACGATAGTTTCTAAATAAGGATTGGTATCGATGGTCTACCGACCAGTCTCGACTGTAATACATCATGTATTTAGCCGCGTTGAGTGTTACGCTAATGCCTGTGCTGATCTGCGCAATGTACAAACGACAGCTAGGATCTTTCTCAAATTTATCGGCCATTTTGCTGATATGTTTCGACGTTTTACCGTCAACTCGAACATATCCCCATTTATTTTTTTGAATCATCCTTTCAATATCGTCAAGCTCTTCAGTCAAGGAAGCCCACACAATCGCCTTATTACCTGGTATCAAGTCTACTAGCTTGTCTTCTAAACATTTTAATTTTGGATTATCCGGGTACTTCAAAGAGAGTCTCCCAACGGGACCAATTACATCTTTACGGATGCACCGCGTAGTGCCTGGGCGTATGCGCTCATTTACACAAGTACGTACTTGATGCATTGCGCAGTTATCACAAAGACCCTCGTCTTCTGGTACATACACAAATCCACTGCAAATCTGCAAAAGTTTACTAATGCGTATAGCCCCATTTTGAATCTCTAGGGGATCAGTGTCAGGGCGATCTACCATCCAGTTTTGGACGGCGTGGTTATAGTCTCTGCGTTGTGCAGGACTTAGATCGAACTTAATGATTTCAAATCGTCGTGCAGGGAGGTCAACACAATCATCTAGGCGTCGCTCACTAGATATGCGATTAACCTTCCGATTTAGGATGTGAATGTCCTTAAACCCTACAACCATATGCTCGTTGTACGCTGAGTATACGAGATGCTTCTTACAATAAGTCTTATAGTCATCAGGTAAAATATAAGAAGCTAAAAATTTAAGTTGCGGATAAAGATCCCGAGGGTCTCCGTGGGAGAGCGTGCCAGTGAGATGTATTCGTCTGGCGGCTGTTTTAGCAAGTTTTAAGCATTCTTTAGTCCGAAGACTAGACATATCTTTAAGCCGATGTGATTCGTCGCAAACTGCTTGTTTGAAACCAGTTTCACACAACCATTGGGGCTTACCGTTACGGTACTCCTCGGCTTCCTCTTTGATGTCTGCGGGCTTTCTACCCTTAGTCCATTCAATCGCAAATCGTTCTTGCATAGTTTCGTCGTTGACACTCTTGATTATTTTTTTCAATTCATGATGTGGGAGCATCATGGCTTTTAGGAATGCCTTAGATGCTTTTGGAAACAGTTGGGGAACTCCATAAATTCGTGCCGTGTCGTAAGTTACTACTCGAATGTCGTAGTTGACGGCGTTTTGGATGTTTTCAATCTTGGATTTTTTACTGGCACCCTTAACAGCTAAAACGCTCAAACTACCCCCGCTGTGCTTCTCCGTTTCTGCTACCCAATTATCTAATGCGATCAAAGGGCATAGTATTAATGTTGGTATTTTTAAGTAATTAACTTGGTCAATTACTATTTTTGTTTTACCCGTACCCATTTCATATTTGAGAATCCAGCGGTAGTTGTGCAAAATGTCAACAAGGCCTGAAAGTTGATGCTCGTAACTCGGGACTGGTAATGTTAGTTGTCGAACTTCCGCATCCCATTCATCTCGAGATTTTTGCTCGTCAATCCAAGTTTTTGCGGTTGCATCAAATGTCGCTGCACTATACACTTGCTCTATGTCGTGGAGTACGTATTCTAGAAAAGGCGGAAAGGCCGGAAGTAACCAACGCTCTTGTCTTTTTTGGAACATAGCACCATATACCCTAGACCAACGTGGAGATATATCTTGTACAGTGAAAACAGGGGTGTTATTTATGGTGGCAAGTTTGATTTCCATACTCAACTCCATGTAGTATTATTGTTATTGTTTAGAACGAATTCGAAGGAGAAGAACATATGTCGACTGACCCGATGATGCAATGCGCAACCAGTATGAGAGGCACTGGAGCGCATCCGAGTCCATACTTTAAGTATACTCAAGCGTTCACTCCTCGGAGACTTAAAGAGCTGTTTAGATTCTGTGAATATTTGTTCTACAACAGTCCGCATATCTACGCTGCTCTCAGGAAATTTGGGGAATACCCTATCACAGAAGTTACCTACGAAACAACAAACGGAGCATTACGCCGTAAATATGAGTACCTTCTAGAGAATGTTATCCGGATGAGGGAACTGTTAATAGTAGCAACCCTGGATAAATACGTCTACGGGAATTCATTCGTGTCCTTATACCAACCCTTCGTTCGATATTTAAAGTGCCCACATTGTAGTACCCGTACCAACATTCAAAGTGTTGAGTATAAGTTTAGTGTTAAAAATTTGAACTTTAAATACCAATGCATGCAGTGCAAAAAACAGGTAGCTATAGGTCCCGAGAATGTTATTGACCAAAAATTAGTGATTAGTCGTAAGTTGAATTTTATTCGTTGGGACCCTAAAGATATGGATATTGACTATAATCCCATTACGAATGAATCCGTGTACTATTACACGATACCTCGGGATTTAGTCCAACAGGTGAATGGCGGGCATAAAACATTAATTGATACTCTGCCTATAGGGTTCCTGAAGGCTATAGCAACTAACAAGAAATTTAAGTTCGCCAAAGGTGCCATCTACCATATGAAAGTAGGTGGTCCTGCTGGTATTTGCCATCAGTGGGGACTTCCACCGTTGTTATCCGTAATGTCTAAGTTTCACTACACAGAAATCCTGCGTAAGGCAAACGAAGCTATTGCGTTGGACCATTTAGTGCCATTTCGCATTATCCATCCAGCCCAAGCATCAGGAAATGCTGATCCGGTGGTGCAGATAAGTCTGAAGCGTTGGCAAGATAACATGAAGACGCATATGTTGAAGTGGCGTCAAGATCCTTTGCATATGATGTTTGCACCCATTCCCGTCGGAGTAACCCAAGTAGGAGGACAAGGTCGTGCGCTATTAACCCTTGGTGAAGTTCAAGAGGCTGAAAAAAATATCGTAGCTGCGTTAGGTATTCCCATGGAGTTCTTATACGGCGGCCTTACGGGAACTGGTATGGAAGCTACGTTGCGTCTCATTGAAAACCAACTTGAAACGCACATTAACGATTTACTGGATTTGCAACAATGGGCTACCGATAAAGCTGCTAAATTCTTGGGTTGGGAATTACTTAAAGTAGGTATGTCTAAGTTTCGAATAGTAGATGACAATAATGCAAAACAAGTAGTTTTAAACTTATGGATGCAAGGACAACAAGGAGGCGCTCAAGTTGTTTCAAATCAAACTATTACAGAGTTGTTTGATATCGATTTAGAGCAGGAAGAAGATCGCATTAAACAAGAAACTCTGGACCAAGTTCGACGTCAGAGGGAAATCGAAGTTGAAGTCATGGCACTTCAAAATAATCTCGCGGAGCAAGCACGTCAAGAAGCTATGCAGGGTACTGGTCTTGGCTATAACCAACAAGCAGTTATTGCTGCTGCGGATCAAAAAGTTCAAGAGCTTATGTCCGTAGATGTTGGTACCCGTAAGAGCATGCTACACCAGTTACAAATAGAAGATGCGGTGCTCTACGCCGTAGTTATACAAAGGATGGAGCAACAACAGCTTACAAACCAGCGTAGCATCAAACAAGAAATGGCAGGATACTGATGGGAGCGCCAGGAAATAACGATTCTTCCGGTTACAATTTTGCGAAAATGGTACAGGAATCTCGCGTAGTTCCAGAGGCACCACAGGGAGTACCTAGTGCCGGTACCGAGTTGCCACCTACCATAGCGCCTAAGGTGCGGAAGAACCCATTCATTCAGACTACGGATGACTTGGCACCAGAAGATAAACCCGGGACGGAAATTCTGATGGTGCACCACTCTAGAGTCTTTGTGCTCTGGAGGCCCTGGGAAGAATGTGCTCGTTGCGGTACTATGATTGCACAACAGCAAGTAACTATCCCGCTGGACGAAGGGGATTATGAATGTCCTCATGTACAGTTAGAAGCATATAAAGCTGTCATGGATATGGGGCTTAAAGGGGATTGTATTATTGCGCTGAAGGAACTTTTTGTACAACCTAATGGCACTAGATGTGCGCATATTGAATGGCTCACCCCTGACAAAGATGCTATTCGGCAACAAAAAAAGATTGAAGAAGAGAAAAGATCTAACCGGGTATTTCCTCCAGATATTGAAGGTGCCTTTGCAAAAAAATGAGCCTTCAACGGGATACCCGGAGGTCCATTTTAATACCGTCTTCTTTTTTTATCTAGAACAGTAAGATAAGAAATACAATGTTCACGGGGGTACCTCCAAGTGGTTATATGGACAATATGATCCTTCGTACTTTCTTATACCAATATTTAATACTATAATTTAGGGTATCGAATCTCTATAGGAGAAGCTATGGCCGACAAACTAATATCGATTCTCACTGAAGCGCCTGATCGCCGTAAACTAATTCGAGCCAAAGTACTGGAAGGCTTAGAAGAATCGTTTCCGATTAAATCGCGAAGTAAGACTCTTGAGTTAAAGGACCTAAGGGTAGACGAGAAGGATTTTTCTCCTACAGAACAAAAGATGGCTATTCTGCGTGGGGACACGTTGTTTGAGAACGTACGGGGTACTGTGCGGATGCGAGATGACAGCGGTAAGGTTATTGACGAGATCAAAAATTTTACAGTAGCCCGTGTCCCGTGGTACACCCCTCGAGCAACAGTAATCGTTGGGGGTAACGAGTATTCAATTGCCAATCAGGTACGTCCTAAACCTGGGGTATATTCCCGCAAACGAGCTAATGGCGTTTTAGAGACTAGTTTCAATACTCGCGGAGGTGCGAATTTCAGCCTCACATTGGACCCTGTGAAGGGTGAACCTCAAATGGAATACGGTACTACTAAAATTCCATTGTATCCCGTATTACGAGGTGCAGGAGTATCACATGATCGTATTAAAGATGCATGGGGATTTCAGTTAGCAGATGACAACTCCAAACGTTTAATGCCCAAACAGGACAAAGCAGTAGATAAATTATACAGTAAAGTCGTACCTACGTTTCACAGAAAAACTGGGCTCGGAAAAGAAGATCAGCTTCAAGAAGTATTTTTGCATTATGCGCATGCACAAATGGACCCTGAAGTTAATAGTCGCACTATCGGGAAAGGATATACTGCAGTTACCCCAGACAGTATTTTAGACGCATCGAAGAAGCTGTTAAGAGTTTATAAAAATGCGGATGAGGTGGATGACCGTGACAGTTTAGATTTTAAAGCATTGTATGCTCCTGATGATTTTTTCAAAGAAGTTATTCGGATAAACGCTCGAGATGTGGCGCGAAAAACTTCAATAAAAATGGAGGCTACTCCAACACTTAGAAAGGCACTTCCCGCAGGACCTTTCACCCCGGGGCTACTTAGGTTTATTAATGGGTCCCAATTAGTGTCAGTACCTACTGCTGTGAACCCCGTAGAGTTGATCGATGCGTCTGTCCGTGTGACTGCGCTGGGGGAAGGTGGTATTAAATCCGAGAGGGCTATTCCAGAAGAGGCTAGGCATGTACACGTGACACAAATTAATGCGCTAGATCCTTTCCGAACTCCGGAGTCATTCCGTGCTGGTGTCGATATCAGAGCTGCTATGATGGTTAAGAAGGACCGTAATGGGAATATTTTTGTTCCCTTAAGAGACGTGAGAAACCCTAAGCGGTTAACGTATGTTCGTACAGGACGATTGAATGACGAAATAGTAGCTTTTCCAGGTCAAGAATTGCGAGGAACGGTAGACGCGTTGCAAGAGGGTAAGATTAGGCGTGTGCCTGCGTCGAAAGTACGCTATCAAATGCCACACCCTTCATTGATGTATAGTCCTACTACAAATTTAGTTCCGTTTATTGAGTCGCTACAGGGTAATAGGGCTGTCATGGGGTCTAAAATGCAGACTCAGGCGTTATCTCTAATTGACCGTGAAGAACCGTATGTTCAGGTTCAAGCTCCCGATGGAAAATCATTTGAGCAACATATGGCATACATGATTAACCCGAGAGCACATGTGGCAGGCACTGTATCTAAAATAGATAATGACTATGTCTATATTAAACCAGATGGGGAAAAGACAGCGGCACGTGGGGAGCAGTTCGTAAAAGTGCCATATGAGCATTATTTTCCATTAGCAGCTAAAACGCATTTACATCATGAAATTACCGTAAAACCAGGTGATCATGTCGAAAAAGATCAGCCGTTAGGAGAGTCTAATTTTACGCGAAATAATAGGTTGGCTCTGGGTAAAAATTTAAGTGTGGCCTATATGCCATACCGGGGTGCTAACAGTAACGATGCAGTTGTCATCAGCGAGGGTGCTGCTAAGAAATTGACATCCGAACGCATGTACAAGTACGTGTTGCCTATTGATCCAGATATGACAATGAGTAGGTCTAAACACCAGGTTTATTACGGTCAAAATTACGAAAAATCACATTATGCTCCTTTGGATACTGATGGGGTTATCCAGCCTGGAACTAAAATCAGGCCGGGCGATCCACTTGCGTTAGGTCTTCGAGCGTCAACTATGACTGCTGATGACATGCTCCTGGGTAAACTACATAAATCGCTAGCACGTCCCTATCGTGAGAGTAGCCAGACATGGGATCACGATTATGAGGGAGAGGTGGTTGACGTAGTTAAAACACCTAAACGAATAGCTATCACCGTTAAAACCCGTGAACCTATGGGGATTGGGGATAAACTTTCAGGGAGATACGGTAATAAGGGAGTAGTGTCTGAAATTGTACCTGATAATCAGATGGTTAAGGACGAAAAAGGACGGCCTATTGATGTCATAATGACATCTGCTGGAGTTGTATCCCGCACTAATCCGGCTGTAATTATTGAGACAGCGGTTGGAAAGGTAGTAGAAAAGACTGGAAAACCTATATTGGTTGAAAATCTTACAGGTAGGGATAATGTTCAATGGGCGAAAGAGCTACTTAAAAAGCATAGAATCAAAGATAAAGAAACGGTATTTGACCCGGTGACGGGTAGAAAAATACCTGAAGTGTTCGTAGGGCGTCAATACGTAATGAAGTTGATGAAGTCTACAGATACTAACTATAGTGCTAGGGGTCTTGGTAATTACGACGTAAATCAACAACCTACTAAGGGTGGTACTTCAAGCTCTAAAGCACTTGGTAAGATGGAATTCGATGCGCTAATTGGGCATAATGCTCGGAACGTTCTAAGAGAAGCTGCGGTACTTAAGAGTCAAAAAAATGATGAATACTGGAAAGCACTACAACTAGGTTACCCTACCCCTCCACCTAAAGCAGCCTTCGCATCAGATAAGTTTTTGAACATGTTAACAGGTGCTGGTGTTCGCGTACATAGAGAAGGTACTCGAATGTCTCTGGCACCGTTAACTGATAATGCGGTTAAAGAAATGTCTGCAGGAGAAATAAGGGATGCTAAATTAGTTAGAGCTAAAGATTTACGCCCTGAAACTGGCGGATTGTTTGATCCTGCGTTGACGGGAGGACTTTCAGGAACAAAATGGTCTCATATTGATTTAGCCGAACCGATTGTTAATCCTGTATTTCGGGAACCCGTTAGGCGATTACTTGGGCTAACTAACCCGCAGTTAGATGCTCTTTTAAAAGAAAAAGGTGGCGAGTATATCAAAAAAGAGTTGGCTAAGATAAACCTGGATAGTCGCGAACAAGAATTATTACGTGGCATGAAGAGTAAATCTGCGTCGAATCTTGATAACGAGTTAAAGCAGGTTAAGTATTTACGAGCATTAAAGGAGCAGGGTTTAAGACCGGATGAAGCATACGTGGTTTCAAAAGTCCCAGTACTTCCTCCAGTATTTCGTCCGGTACTCCCTGGTAGGGGAGGTCAGGAGATAATTTATGGAGACGTAAATCCTCTATACCGAGACCTCATCTACATGAATAATCAGTTTAAAGATGTTAAAAAGTCTAAGTTGTTGAAGAATGAGGCTGAACGTTTACGTCCAGGTCTTAGTGCGGCTGTAGGGGCGGTTTACGGTGTAAATGACCCAGTATCTGCTAAATCCCGAGCTAGGGGGCATAAAGGATTTCTCACTTATATTTCGGGTACTAATTCCCCTAAAACGGGATATTTCCATGAGAAGCTCTTAAAGAGAACCCAGGACGTTGCAGGACGAGGTACCATTGTTCCTGATAGTACTTTAGGTATGGACGAAGTAGGACTTCCTGAAGATATGATGTGGACTATGTACGATAAATTTATCGTAAAAAAATTGGTTCAGAATGGTTACCGGGCTTTAGAGGCTAGTCAAATGGTTAAGAATCGACACCATGCAGCACGGGAAATACTTTTACGTGAGGCCCAGGAACGCCCTGTCATGATTAACCGAGCCCCAACACTCCACCGTTACAGCATGGTGGGTGCATATCCCAAGCCCGTACCGGGTAAAACTATTCGAGTAAACCCATTCGTGGAAGAGGGTATGAATGCCGACTATGATGGCGACACTATGATGATACACGCGCCTGTAGGGCGTAAAGCAGTCGATGAAGTTAAGAAAATGACACTATCTAACATGCTGTATTCCGATAAGTCGCGAAACGATTTATTGGTGTTTCCACAGCATGAAGCTATTATGGGATTAGCCTATGCATCCGAGCAGGAGGATAAAGTATCACCTATTAAAAAATTTAAAAATGAAGGTGAGGCTATGAAAGCGTATAAAGCTGGTAAAATCGGATTAGGAACCCGAGTTCAAATTGGGAAATTAAAATGAAAAAAACTACAGAACAAATCGCTGACATGGTTTTTGAAAAAATAGCGTTTAACTACGATGAAAATCAGGTGTTTTATCACCCAAAACCTCCAAAAGAAAAATTTGAAGGTACCCCCGAAGAGTGGAAACAGTATAATACTGCTCGAGCATCTCGAGGAATTCCTCTAGCTCTTGCGCGTATTTTAGGAATTCAAGGAGCTGTAGGCGGCGGACTTGTTGGCGGTGTTGTTGGTGGTAGAGCAGGTGCCGCATCGTCGGGTTCTCTCAAAGGGAAACTAGGGCGAGGTGCTTTAGGCGCGTTGTTGTTAGGTGGTCTAGGTGCCGCCGGAGGTGGTGCTGCTGGTACTGGTTTAGGCTTACTGGCTGCACCTCTGTTGGCAGTAGCCGCTTCAAGGGAAGCGAAGAGGATTAGTAATCCTGCTTGGGCAAAAGGATTAGACCAATTCAATGCGGAGTACGAATAAACAACTACCTGTATCCAAAATGGATATAGCGGCGTACTACTCTGACCCGGCTGTCAGGCAGGCACTACTGCACCAGTTAAAAGACCGGGATGTATTGTCAGTGCAAAAGCTTCGCTCGGGCGCTAAGGTATACCGTAGGAACGTGACTCCCAGTAAGCCTATTCATATCACCCAGGCTACCGGGGATAAAACCAACCAAAGAGATTTGGCGTGGTTCACTGACCGCAGGTTTGCAGAGTTCCATCCAGTAGTAAGCAAGAAGACGGATGAAGTCTGGGTGGATATTGATCCTGGTCCACAGTATGACTTTGAAGAATTGAAGAAACTGATACCTAAAGTGGAAGATGCACTCCGAGAGGTATCTCCTGTTGACCAAACTCAAATATCTTTTTCGGGAGGACGAGGATTTCATGTAAGAGGTAAACTCACGGCTAAAAAATCTACCAATGATATACGTAGGGACATTGAAGATGCTCTTAAAAGAAATTTTAAGTCGGTAGATGGCGTGGTGTTTACTAAACCGAAGGGCTCCCAAGTGCGCTTGGATACTTCGACATTGAAAGACCAAGGCTCTATTCGTGCAATTTATTCATTAAACGCAGACACTGGAAATGTAGCAGTACCTCTTACAGAACGAGAACTTAGAGGATTTAAACCAGAACATGCCTCGGTCAAACGTATATTGAAAGAGAAAGAATTCGCTCCTGGTATACCTAGAGCACGTAGAACTTACGCGCTTCCTAACGGTGTAAAGGATAAGATCTGGACAATGTCCGTGCAAGAACACGACGCACAGAAGGCAGGTAAACATTGGGACCTTCGATTAGTAGATCCTGCTACAGGTTACGCACATTCCTGGGCCGTGCCAAAAGCGCAATTTCCTGTAGAGCGTGGAAAACCATTGCTCGCTGTAAGGACCCCTACCCACACTTCAAACTACGCATTAAATTTTGGAGATAAGGGGCCTCGGAAGATAGGTAAAGGTTATGGGAAGGGTGTGGTAGAAATTAAGCACAAGGAACCTATAAAAGTTGAAGATGCGACAGATAATAAAGTAGTATTTAGTAGATTCAGTGACAACTCCGACGGGGGTGAACGGTATACCTTGTTCAAAGCAAAAGATGATACTTGGTTAATCCGTCGATCTGGAAACATGAAAAAGGAAGGTTCTATTATGGCAGCTTATGACGAGGGGTACGTTACAGCATTACGTAAGCTAGGGATGGCGTCTCCCTTAGGTGTAACAGACCCTACACCTCCAACCGAGAATAAACAGCCTTTGGAAGTTAATGATGATAATGTGCCTGCAGGACAATTAGCTAGTATCATAGCAAACATTCCGCCTGAAGAATACACGGGTACTAGGGATCAAGCTGAAGATGATTCTTATAAAAACGTAGAAGATCGTTTGAATCGTGCGGTTAGTTGGGGTCAATCTCAAGATATTCCAATAGATTATACTCAAGGGGCGTCAACGACTATCCCTGGTGGGGGTTTCTAATGAATAATACGCAGCCGTTTGGACGTTATCTTATAAATTCTAGACTACCAGTGGCACAGCGTATTGGAGGTCCTCTGACTAAAAAAGATTTGAAAACCAGCATGAATCTTTTAGCGAGAAATGATCCTGCAGCCTACGTACATACAATTAGCGCATTGAAGGAGCTAGGTGATGCTCTAGCTACCACTGAAGGATTATCGTTGGGACTAGACGATATTGCTCCAGAATACACAAAACGAAATAGAACATTAGCTCCTTTGCGTCGTAAATTCCAGCAAGCAGGTACGGATTCAGCCAGACAAAAAATTGTTATTGAAGCACAGCAAAAACTACTAGACAATGTAATGGCACATCCCGGTTCGCTGACATTACAAGTTAGAAGCGGGGCGCGGGGGAATCCCGTACAATACGCTAATATGTCTAGTGGTGTGGGATACGCTCGTGATGTTAAGGGTGGTGTTGTGCCTTGGATGATTGAACGATCGTACTCTGAGGGTTTAAAAGCTAGTGACTATTGGGCATTAACTAACCAATCAATGATGGATGTTGTTAAGACGCAAACGGCAATATCGGAACCGGGGGAATTAGCAAAAAAATTGATTGCAGGAATGTCTGATGCTGTAGTCACCGAAGACGACTGCGGCACCAGAAATGGTATCTCAATGCTTAGCACAAATCCGGACGTAATTGATCGCTACGTGGCAGACGACATTGGAAGTATAAAACGTAACACATTAATTACTCCTGAAAACCAATCCTCTATTGCTAGACGAGCTAAGAATATTGTTGTGCGGTCTCCGATGACTTGCGAGGCTGCCGATGGAGTATGCCAAAAATGTCAAGGATTGGACGAACGGGGCAATGTACATCAATTAGGTGTTAATGTGGGGGTTAGAGCGGCTCAAGCAATGTCTGAACCGCTTACGCAGTTCGCACTTAATGCGAAGCATGGTGGTAGGACGTTAGCGTCTGATCGATTCCAGGTCCATGGTATCGCGGGTTTTCGTCAAATAATCGAAACTCCCAAACAATTTATGAACAAAGCTGTTTTGGCTGAAAAAGACGGGACAATAACTGATATAGAAAAAGCACCTCAAGGAGGCTATTTCGTTTATGTGGATAAAGAAAAACACTACATAGCTCCCAATTTACGTGTGCTTAAGCGTAAGGGTGACACTGTAGAGCGTGGGGATATCCTAAGTGAAGGAATACCAAAACCTGATGAAGTGGTTCGACATAAAGGTTTAGGTACTGGCCGTCTTTACATGGTAAATACTCTTCAAGATTTGTATAAAAACCAAGGTAAAGATTTGGATGCTCGTCATTTTGAGATTTTAGCCAAGAGTAGTATGAATCATGTTCGCATTTTAGACGATCCCAGCCATACGTTTATTAAAGGTGATGTGATTAGCTATAATGCATTGCGTAACAACCTTGGGTCTAGGGCTAAGAGAGTAGCAATTAACGACGCCTTGGGTGAAACTTTAGGTGCTGCGGTGCCGCAGTATGCGGTTGGAACTCGAATTACCTCATCTGTTTTAAGAGAGTTAAAGCGGGGTGGACTACGTGAAGTAGCTGTTGCTCCTCGGGCACCTGACGTAGAATTTGTAATGAAGTCGGCAACAAATGTTCCTAAGATGAATCCTGACTGGTTAGCGCGTATGGCACATCAAGGGCTAAAGCCTTCACTTTTACGAGCAGCACACATGGCAGAAAAATCTGATATTCACGGTACACACCCTGTTCCAGCATATGTTTATGGCGTAGAATTCGGAGAAGGCTCCGGAGGTAGATACTAATGACACCGTATGCTCAAGGACATCAGGACGCATTATACCGCATGGGTTTATGTAAAACTGCGGCTACTATTCATCCGGGTGTCGTGTCACGTACCCCGCTACTGAAAGGGGTTAAAGGCTGGGTACAAAAGAAACTACCCAACTTTAAAAAGAGTGTTAGGGACTTAGCGATAGGGGACCCGCGAAGAGTGGCTTCAGAGTTTCAAGAGGGTGGATTTAAGCGCTTATTTGCCAAAGGTGACCCTTCTCGCCGCGCTGCGCCAGGTATTTTTAGAGAGAGTATGATCACTAAAGACCCTATCAGTATTGGGCTATTTTACGGGCTCCCAGCGGTTGAAGCTGGACAAATTGCGATGGATGACGAAGCCAATAAGGGTCGTAGAATTGGTGAGACTGCTGGTTCCGCGTTGTTAGGAGCTGCTACCTGGAAACCTTTAGGTATGTTAGGCATGATGGCTACTGACCCTATTGGACGTACTTTAGGGGGCTCCATAGGTAGCTTAGGAGACGTTGCGGCAAAAGGAATATCACGTAATAAGCCCGCAACAGAAGAGCAAATAGTTAATCCCAATTATGGGGGATAAAAAAAGACTTGGGCGAGTTTTGAATAACGCATATACTTGCCTTGAGGTTAATTTCGAAATTTTACGGAGGTAAATTAACATGGGACTTTTGAAACGTGCACACATTAGTGGTATGTCACACTACCTTACTGGTGAGGGTATCATTGCGTGGCCCACCAAACAGGCTGAGGAAGAAGCCGTTGACGCCGTGGCTGATGAACTGACCGATGAGGAAGTTCCTGAAGGCACAGACGAAACAGGCCTTACCCCGGAAGAAGCCGAAATTGCGATGAATAAGCTCGTAGAAGTAGCCGAAGCTATTAACGAGAGGGTAACTGCTGTTGGGGGAGGTCCAGACATGGAACTCAATAAAGCAGCTGCCTCTGTGAATATCCACGATGCAGCAGCATATACTGCTATCCGTCTGATGGAAAAAGCGGCGGAAGAGACTGCGGTAGACGCTGGACCTGATATTCCAGGGCAGTCTGTTCCTGAACCGGATTTATCTGCTACTGCCGAGGGTGAACTTGATGCTGTGACTACTCCTTCTTCGGAACTTGTAGTGCCCCAAGGAACAACTGAAGTAGATACTAGACCAGGAGCTGTAGGCAAAGAAGCGCTTCAGCCTGCCGGTCAGCCCGGAGCCCAGGGGTCTGCTCCTACTGGTGAAGTTGCCAAACAGGCTAATGTTTTGGAACTGCTCACTGCAATGGCTAGACATCAGCCGAAAACGTTGCAGAAGATTGCTGCCGCAGACGGTGCTTCTTTATCTGGAGGGTCCACGATGGGTCCAGCACCTACTCCGCGTAAAGACCTCGATGATAACTTGTTAATCCCAGGAGCTGTAGCTTCAGGTAAAGGTCAGACTCGGATGGAATTTCCTGCTGCAGCCAATATTGGTGTAACTAAGAAACAGCCTGGAGGTACACCAGGTGCAACAGCTGCTACGCCTAACAACCCCGCCAAAGACGCATACAAACAGGCAGCAGTGGCTCTGCGTCAGACAGAACAAGGACGGATCTTTTTAGACGCGGTAGCAGAAGAGGCTGCGGCTGAAAAAGCAGCAGCAGTATCCAACGCCCTGCAAGCTCTCGCCAATCTTGGCCGCTAATTATTCAATCTAGTCTTTTCTATCTACAAGCTACACAGTATAATTCCTACGACGACTACCTTACTAAAAAACAGGGAGGCAGTATTATGCCAACAGATATGTCTATGTCCCCGGGAATTAACGCACAAGCTCAGCCGCCTGGACCAGAGCAAGCTGAGCAAATCTTCAAGCAGCGGTTTACTGAGATGGCCTATACGGTTCTCTCATCCCGGTTTGCTGAGCTGGAACCGTACGTTGTTACTTTTAAAATTTTAGAAGTAGGTGCTGACGTAGGCACAGGCATAGGCGTCTTCATTTTAGACTACAACGGGAAATCTATCTACATCCCCATCATCATGACTGACAGTAAGCTCAAGCCTATTGAGATGTTTTATTACAAAGATCTGAATATCTTTTTGCCATTATCTATCCCGTGGTTGGATGAAGTTGGAAAAATGTCATTAGACGAGATGGGTGAAGCTTCTGAATTACCGAAGGAAGTCCCACAAGACGTAAATCTGCGTAACGTAGTTCGTCCTCCGTTGTCTGCATCTGGTCGATACGGGTATGCGAGTCTTGAGGAACAAATTAATCATGACGCTAAGTACATGTTCAAAGCAGCAGAGGATCAAACGTTAAATGTACAACCTCAATTTTTGAACATTTTGAAAAATGCTCCTAAGGTTGTATTGGACGGGGTTAAACTTGCGTTTCAAACACGGCCTTTTCTTCTACAAAAATTAGCAAATAATTACGGCAAAGAGGGCGTAATCAATGCTATGCGCCAAGGATATACGCAAGCTTTAGCTCTCGAAAAAACTGCAGCGCCTAAAGATCCGGGAGAAGTTCGTGTTTTGACCAAGGAAGCGTCACAGCAACACATTTTGGACGTGTTCGGTGAGCATGCAGGACCGGCTTTCTCTCAAATGGTTAAGTTAGGCTTTGCATGCAAAGATACACGGGGACCCTTAGAGAAGATAGCTGTTAAGATCGAGGGACCAGCCGTCCTAGATTCTCCGGGACCTCAACCTGGTTGGTATCGTCTGTATTTTGTGGACGGTAATCCTGAAATATACTACGTGATTCCAAATCCCCGTAATGACCGTAGTCCTTATGTAACAGCAACTGCGTCTTATGGTGAAGGTTTACGCAGGAAACCAACGCAATATCTTGTAGTAAGTAAGGATGGTAAAGAGGCTTGGTGCACCGACGATGTTATGGGTGAAAAAATTCATAACTTATCAGAGGAAGGTATCAAAGGATCAAAAATCTACGGATTATTAGATAACTCTAAGGGTGGGGGTGATACCCCTACAGCGGGATCGTATGGATTTTTTATTAACGTTAGTACTACTGGGGTAGAAGCTACTAACCTTTTGCACATTGAAACTGCTACTACTGATGGGGATACTAAAAAATACGTAACTAAATGGGGTGATGATACGTACATTATAGATAAAGATCCGTCGCGTAAAAACATTCAGGGAGCTATGCAGGGTCATTTAATATTTTTGCCTAACACCGCGAAGTTTGTTCAATTACTCAAAGTAGGAAATGATGCGGATGCGTGGACTAAGGTTAATGAATACAACCGTAAGCGCAAAAACTCAGTTATTAATGACCCACAGGTTCTTACTCGCTGGTTAACGCATATCATGCAAGAGGCGGGAGGACGCCAAGTCAACGTTAAGAGCGCAGGCTTAAATGAATGGTGGATAGCAGGAGAAAATAAGGCGTTATACAAGGCTGCGGCCCTTGAAAAAGTTGCTTCAGTGTACGGCATCAGCGTAGATGACGCAGCTAGTATTTTAGTGGAAGCTAACGTTAAGGGGCGGTCTAACGCCTTCATTATGGACCACGTATCAGGAGGACGGCTAAAAACTGCATTTAGAAAATTGGCACAATCTCCAATGGAAGAACAGCCGATGTCCTACGAGTCTGTGCCGGGACAGATGCAAGGATTACCTATGATGGGTGATCCTAATGCTATGAGTCCGTACGGAGGACAAGAGATGCCAGGGCAGTATATTATGGCCCAAGGTGGGATAGACCCCATGGCCCCTCAGCCACCCCCTTCGCCTATGAGCCCCACTGATCTGGCTATTGGAGAAGCAGTACAGCAACTGCAGCAACAGCAACAATTCGAAGCGCAGGAAACACAGTCTCAGATGAGTCAAATGCAGCAGCAGTTAGATATGCAGCAACAGAATAATGACCAACTTATTCAAGTTTTGCAGGGAATTCAACAACGCTCGCAAGAGATTGCACAAGCTACAGGTGGTCAGGTTCCAGCAGGAGCAGAGCAATCTCCAATGGTAGCAGCACAAGCTATAGCACCAACACCACCACAGGAACCGCCACCACCTCCGATGCCTATGATGGACCAAGAATCTATGTCCCCCGAAATGATTGCGCAGCAAATCAAGCCGGAGATGGTAGATCAAGCCGCAGCTTTCAATGACGCAGGCATGTTCGATACTGCAGCTATTGCGATGCTTGCTGCGGCACCTGTGTTGCAAGATATCGTATCTTCTTATGTGCCAAATTTAGAAAAAGCGACGGATAACTTAGGGCGTGTACTTCTAACGCTTTGGATGAAAGAGGAAGATACTAAGGAAGCTATTGGTGATGAGGAATACATAGGTCTTGAGGATAAACTCCGTACGCTTTTCAAAGGTATGGGTGCTGTTGTACTTACCTTAAGCCATAACGCCGTTAATGCGCAAAGTGAAGCCGAAAAAGCGCAGATGATGATGCAGAATATTCACGGATAATGCGTATAACACCGGACCAGAAATGGCGAGAGGTTTTAAGAGCTGTCGACGGTAAGGCAGTACCTTCAGACCCTTTTATTAAAAGTGTTTACAATGTAATGGTTGGAACCACCCAGGATGATACTATTCAATATGCTATCGATAAGATTGAAGAACAGCGTGATAGAGATTCTATTGTTGCGTACATTCTTAGCGGTGCTTCCCATGAAGTTATTGCGGAATCCTTATGGATAAACTCTGTGCCCGTGGTTGATGTATTCGCAAAACTCTACATGGACATATCAGTATTTAGAGATAAGTTGGAACATCTGCGGTATTGTGAGTATTATTTGGAGAATATATGTCCTGAAGATGACGAACGAAATCAGGCATTAATCCGGCAAGGTATAAGTCACGGGCCTAAGGCATTAGAACTGTGGTTTAAGCGGTCGGGAGATGACGTGAGTATTGCAAAGGAAGACATTACTAACGCAGTCTTACAGATGGCATTTACAAATGCCATAGCTGCTAAAGATGTGTCTGTCACTCACCCGATTGCTAAAGAATCGCATCGGTGGGTAAAAACCGCACTGGATGCTATCTCAGTTCGGGATGAACATAATGGCCTTGGAGATGATGAACTAGACGCCATGTTAACTATCAAAAAACATCTGTCAGCTAAATCTCCCCAAGATGCTGGAATAACCCCAGAAGACATCATGCATTAAGAGGTGAACCCATGTGGATGAAAAAGGATTTTGACGACGCTGCCCAAAAAATAAGTTCTGATTACATGGCAGCTGGGGGGACCGTAACAATTAATGATCTGGTTACAAAAGTAGCGGAAGATGCGCAGCTATCTCCCGATGGAATTAGAACAATTGTAGGGTTAGCCAACGTTGCAGTTTTTGAGCATAGATTTGCCAAAAGTGCAGAAGAACAAGCTGAAGACCGTATGGATGCTTCTGAATTTGAAGTTGGCGACGCGGATATAATAATCAACCGAGTCTATCAAAACGCCAAAGAAGCACATTTTAAGGCACATACTACGGTCACGTACAACCAGCAGGTTGACCTATTTGGAGATATTAGTATGTCCTCGGAAAAGACAGCAGGTGACGATAGTGAGGACGAAGACTCGGAAGAGCTAGTTGGTTTACCGGATACGGGAACATCTAAAAAGAAAGATAAGGAAAAAGACAGTAAAGGTCATTACAGCGGTGAAGACGAGGAGAAAAAAGAAGCGTCGTATTCTAAAGCTGAAATCCGATTATTGTTTAAGCGGGCAGAAGACCGTATGAAAGAACGAGCTGTACGTGCCCAAGTACGTTGGGAAAATTTAACAAAAGAAGCGGCCTCCAGGTTGATTGCTCAAGATAGTCGCGTTATCGCTCGAGTATCTTTTGAGAAGAACGCAGCGGCGATGCTTGGGGAAGACGTTCTGCCGGAATTAACGCATATTTTCAAATTAACCAGCAAGGTGGACACCCCTCTTAATCTTTTTGGCGGGGAAAAAGTAGCGTCGGTGATGTCGACACATATTGTTTACAACAATCGAGAACAATTGCCTATAATTGAGTTAACAAAAGAGGCGATGCAAGTCCGTAAAGAATTTGTTAAAAATATAAATGGGCTAAAGTGGCTAAAAGAAAATAAGGATAGGGTAAAATAATGCCGAGTGCTACTCCAGGTATGTTAGAAAAAGTTGTAAAGGGTCTTGGTACTAAAGTACCTAAGTTTATAGCTAAACACCCTATAGCTACGATGACTGGAGGTGTACTCGTTAATGAGCTGGATACTGCAATGCGCCCAATGGGTTCGGTGGAACAACTGGAGAATTCTATCATGCGTGAATACATAGGTGGAAGAGGTGCAAAATACGCCTGTGAAGAGTTGGCGATTTTAGATGAACGTAAACGATTTTTAGCGACGAAAGTATCCTTTGAAAAAGTTGCGGAATTTGACCCCCTAGGCGGTGCTGCAGATGTTGCAGGTAAAGCCGTGGCTAAAGAAGGTATTAGTTGGATACGCAGACTTATAGGCGCTACGGCTCAAGCGATTAAAAATCGTTTTCGGGATGAGCCGGTACGTCAAAAGATTATATCCAATGTAGTGACGCAAGACCCCATAATTTCCATGTACGAACAGGAAAACCCGGGTGGTGCATACACAGCGATGCAGACTATGCGCCAATTTGCCCCTACTCTTAGTACTAATCCAGCCATAGTACAAGCGTTCTTACGTAATGCAGCTATGTCAGGTGGTCCTATGGATTACCAAACTGTTAAAGGTTTGGCCGATGCCGAAATGGCAGTACTGAGAGCCCGGCACGAAGGTGCCTGGGGTCGTCAGGGAATATAACTCAGGAGTTAGCTATGCAAGAAAAAGAAATGTTAGAAGCTCATGTTCCTCAAGCTATTCGTGATCTCATTGCTATAGGACATATGGATAAAATAGCTGAAATCATGACAGGTATTGACGACTTCAGCATGGAAAAGATTGCTACGTACCTAGGTACGCGCATGGCACAGCGCCGACAACGTTGGCGCTCTGTTAACGATGGGTTACGAGCTTTTCAAGACCTGACGAGGGAGTAGTAAGTATGCGTTATTTTGCACATGAACTATCAGTAGCAGTTCATTCGTTGGGTGGAATGGAAGCTCTCGGCGTAAAGATAGCATCCGCTGATGCCTGTGTCCAAACGCAGAATGCGGTTGCGCAAGGTTGTGGCCACCTTTACAATGTAATGTACAAAAAAGCTATGGCTGAAACCATCATCGGACCTCCTGAGTATATTCGAGTAGTTCAGTTCATGGATAAGGTTGCAACAGTCTTAGAGAAAAAACCTATGACAACAGACATGCGCTATAAGATAGCAGCAGTAGTTCTTGCTGATTCTACTTTAGAAGAACTTATGAAAACTGATAATCTACAGGAACGTAGGAAATACGCTGAAGCTCAGATGTTTGGACGTGAATTTATGGTGGAACTACTGCGTAAGGTACTCTAGTGGAACATGCAACAATCATAGATCCGGGTTTTAGTAAGATCGTCCATCTTGAACCCTACTTCAACACAGGGGAAGCCACGGTACAGCCTGTTATGATGTGGGCTAACGGTAAACCTTGTTATGAAGGTATCTCTAAGCATGCCAGTGTTGGTGCTGAATTTTTCAAAACGATTCAACCTGTTCCAGGTCATTCTTTCGTCTACGTGATAGCTTTAGGCTCTTGGGAAACTTACGGAGAAAATCGTAACGGTGATGCTTTCCCCGAAAGAGCTTTCATGGCTTCAGCTGACCCCCCTTGGATTTCTGAGAAAGACGTACTGCCCCTACACTATAAAACTTTTGAACAGTTTGGACATAACTACCGACACCATGTCAATAAAGACCCTAAGAAAGCTGTAGGGCGTGTGGTAAAGGCATTTTGGAATGCCCTAATGCATCGAGTAGAATTACTTATTGACTTAGAAGATGCCAAAGCCCCTGACTTAGCAAAACGTATCGAAGCGAGAGAGTTTCCCCCAGTAAGTATGGGAACTCGAGTTAAGTACGACGTTTGTTCCATCTGCGGGAATAGAGCCCCGACACGAGCGCATTATTGTGACCACCTTAAGTTCAATATGAAACAGGTGATTAATGATCGTAAGGTCTGTGCTCTGAACCCATCACCTAGATTTTTTGATATATCTTGGGTATATCGACCTGCCGATGCCACGGCATTCATGATGAAAAAAGTAGCAGAAGACCGTCCATATGAGCTTTTAACTGGGGCTGCTGCTGGAGAATATCTTGCAGATATAGAACGACAGAAAACAGCTGCGAACAAACTGGCTGTTATAAATAAAGTTATTCAGGGAGTACCTATTGATGCTAAGAGCAGTGGTATTCCAACTGGAGAGTTAGTTGACCTGCATAAATGCCGAGACATGGCGATGCTTGCAGGGAAACAGTCTCCAGTATTACCTGATTCTGTACTTCAATCATTGTCTAAATTCTCTCTCCCGGAGATATTCTCGTCAACTTGTGCCTCAGGTATGATGCAACTGAGCACTCCTGAAACGACCAAAATTATTATGTTTAAGTCGTTTCCCAAAGACCGAATTCCTGAGTCTGTAATAGATAAATCCGTGGTAGCACAACAAAGTGTTATGGACTTTTTAGCGGATTTCCCTCAGGTGATTAACCAGCTTAAAGGTACCGGGTCTTTGAAGTTAGGGCAAGAATTTGTATGTGATGATATTTTAGCCACTATGCTGCCTTACGCAGAAAAACGTGCTGGTGTAGGTCAGTATTTAAAGCGTCGTTTCGTGCCAGAATCACATAGGAACGAAATTCCGTATTCTACGCCCTTAACGATTACAGACCCTACAAGTGGTAGCGTGTACGGTACAACTCGCGGTGCCGCTATTCGATCCCACGACGAGATTGCTAAGCGTAACCTCTATAAGATACTGGGTGGTGCTGCACTATTAGGTGGGGCATACAAGTTAGTCGGACATGGATTAGATAAAAAACATATGTCTAACCTAAAACCTCTAGCAGCTTTAGGTCTGGGATACTTAGGATATACGCATATGCCTAAGATGGGTCCACATTATATGAGTGACCAGGGTGTCCCAGTTCCCACGCTAACTGAACTGACTAAAGTTTCTGCTGTATCTCCTGGATCTGCTGTTGGAATACCTCTACTAGGTACGTTAGGGTTAATGGCCGCGTTGAGTCATGATTATCAATCTAGGTTACGTTCTGGAATACCTGTGGGGTATGAAGGGCTACCTTTAGGTAGACGCGTGTTAGACAATGTGGAACAGTTTGCGTATCAACATCCCATAGTAACTAGTGGCGTAGGGACAGTTGCAGGGTATCGGGCCATGGGGTCTAAACCTGCTAAGTGGCTAGGAGGTAAAGCTAAGGAGCTTTGGGGTCCTGCAAAAGAAACTGCCCAAAAAGCCTGGGAACCTGCGCGAGAAACTTTAAAAGGTTTGGCATCTGGAGTTAAAATAAGTGCGTATTTAGGTGACGTGATTTCAGATAGTGGTAGTACGGTTAAACTACCCGAAATTGATTTGGATAAAGTAGCCGAATGGCTTGGGTGGGTAATTTACGAGGGTTAATTTTTTCTTGTCTGTAACAAGAACACAACCTATGATTGGTTGCGAACCACTTTAACGAGGTACAAAAAATGGATATGGAAAGCATTCTCAGAAACATGGAAGCCGGAGACGGTCAAACCAAAGTTGCTTCTTCTCAAAAAAATGTGGGAGAAGCAGAAGCACAAGCTTTGGCTGCAGCACTGGAGAAAGTAGCGGCTGCTCCTGCTGCCCCTCGCGCAGATGATAATCCGGTTAACGGGTTAGTTAAGATGGCAACTGCCATTGCCGGCACTGAAGAGGACCGTGACATTGCTATTGCGGCAGCTTGTGGTTCAGCTTTTGCGGACCAAGCAATCGCGAAACTCGCGCAGTACGATGCGGAAGCTCGCGCTGAAATGGCTAAAGTTGCTACAGTTAATCCTGGGCAATTTGCTGAGAGATTATATCCGAGTGTAACTACCGCTGATATTCAAAAAATTGCAGCGGAAACAACTGTAGGAGTTCTTCGAGAACTGGCCAAAGCTGAAGAGTCTGGTTATCAAAAAGAAGCGGCTGATTACCAGCAGGGTTGGGACCAAGCATTACAACACACTTTTGAAGCTGCAAAAAACGAATTCTTCAAAGGAGCTGCTGAAGCGCAATTGATGGTAGATGCCATCCGAGCACAGCAATAAATCTATCATGTACTCAGAAAGCGCCAAACAGAAGTACAGAGAGGTATTTAAAAAAGCCTTAGAAAAGGTAGCTGAACTGTACCCTCCAAAAACTTCTACTAACCCTAAGGAGAGGAGCCAACATGAAACGCCTACCTCACGTTGAAGATCTCATTGGTCTCATTCATGAGAAAACTGCTGAGGCTATCGATAAGACTCCCGCTCCACAGGAAAAAGTTGCCCATATGGAGTTCATGGTACCTATCGCTGGAGAGCTTCAAAAAGTAGCACAAAAGTTGAGAGAACATGATGCTACGGCAATCACTTATGCGGATGTACAAAAATTTGCAATGCAGCTAATGGAGGCCAACTGATGGATCATAAAGAATTCGCCAGCAAGCTTAGAGAAGTAGCGGAGCAGATGCGCAAAGAGGCTGCGGATAGTGAGAAAGCCAAAATGCAAAAGTGTGCCAAAGTAATTGTTGCAGCTCGTGGGCTCAATGAACTGAGTAACATCATTAAAGGAGCCAACTGATGTCTAAATTTTTATTACAGACAGCAGACATTTTGGAGAAAACCGCCGCGTACCTCGAGCGGATTGATTCCGAGAAAATTGCTGCAAAACAAGAAGCTCAGCAAAAACAGGCGCATGCCTTAGCTGAAAAAATTTCTGATGCTACGGGTATGCGCGTAGAGGATGAACTGCTTAGTAAACTGGCAGAATTGTCTCCCGAAGTTCAGGATGTTATCTCCCGCATTGCTGGAGGTGACCCTGTAGAATCTATGGGAGGACCAAGTGAGACAACCAAGGTAGCGAGCGCTGGGGGGATTGGCCCCGCAGAGGCAAGCTTCCTTTCTTTTTTAACGTCATAAGGAGGGATGCCAAATGACTATTCTCAATTCCCAGTTCGATGTCATTAGTCACGATCCGCATAAAAATGCGCTCGCTGGCTTGATGACCGTTCTTGCGGTGAAGAATGCCCCTGGTCCGTATGACTCGCTGCCTGCCAGCGGGACACCGGTTCCTGGAGCGATTCCGTCAGGAACGATTGTCGTGATGGATACGGATGGTAAGGCTATTGTAGCCGACGGCGCGGTTGTTACTGCACCAGCCATGCTTTTCATCACAGTCGATGGTGACCAGGACTACGACGGTGCCTTTGTACACAAACTCACGTGTATCCAAGGTGGCGGCGAATTCCGTCTGGACACTAACAACTTCGTTACGGACACCTACACACCGGGTGAATTCCTGACATGTGCCAATGGTACGGATGCTGGGAAATTTCGTAAGGCTGTCGCGGGTGAGCAGATTTATGGTATGGTCAATCAGGATGGCCAGGATACCGTAAACAACACTCTTGACATCATCGTTCCTCAGGGAATTAGCCCTGCGGCGGTTTAATGGAGGCATATCATGGATTACATGACACAAACACCTGAAGTTTCCGCCTCCCACATTAACTCCAATTTCCTGCGCAAGCTGGATGAGGGACATGTGAAACAGGCCGAAGAGGAAAGTTCCGCGTTCATTCGCGAGAAGCTACGTCAAGAAGCGGCGGTACGTGAAATCATCGTTCCTGAGGGTATTTCGGAAGAAGACCTCGACCGTGATGAGCACACTGACCAGCCCAAGAAAATCATCGACAAAGAGCCTGACTCTGTAGCTACCTTCGTGCAGTTCCAGGGTACTGGCCGTCGCACTTGGTTCCGTGGGAAACGCTATGCCATTTACTTTGGTAAAGTGGAATCGCAGCGCTTCACAAAATCCAAGTTCGAGTTGATGACGTACCATAGCGATATCCGTAAAATCCTTTCGGATAACTCCGTTAAGGACATGGCGGACCAGGAAGACAAAAAGTTTGCCGAACTGATTGAAGCCATCGTGGCTCTCAATCCAGCTCAGCAGTCTGGCGGTCCTTTCCAGTCGGGTACGTTCAAGCAGGCCATGCAGGCGATGCTCAATCGTGAGCTTCCTGTTGGTAAAATGCTGATGACAAAGTCTCAGTATCTTAACGCGCTTGACTTACCAGCCACTACAGTTGGTGACGAAATCGCGAAACGCCATTTCGACGAGGGTATCGAGTCTTCCCAGAAGCTGTGGGGTATTCCAGTAGTAACGACTATCAAGGCGTCTATCTACAACCCCAAACGTGCGTGGATTTTCGCACCTCAAGCACCTAATAACTTCCTTGGTAACTTCTACCTGCTCCAGGATGCTACTCTGTACATCAAGCAGGAAGCAGATATCATCGAGTTCTGGAGCTACGAGGCTCTTGGTCTGGGTATTGGTAACCGTCAGTCAATCCAATAGATTGAATTTGTTTAGTCTGTTATAGGAGGACGTCATGAAATTAATACCGCTTACCAATGTTTCAGGTGCTAAACTCAGAATCGCTGCTGCGAGACTGGTGTTTGAACCTGGTCAGACCAAGAAGGTGCACCCGGCAACGGTTCAGCATCCCGCCGTACAAAAGTACATTGGGGGCTACCTGAAGCAGGGCACACAGGAGACTGTAGCGAAGGCGGAGCCCAAAGCCCCCGTAGCTCAGCCTGCAGCTAAACCAACAGTCGCTCTTCCGGTTTCTGAGCCCAATGCCAGTAAAGAGGAGACGCCTGTTCCGGTGAATGAGCCTACTGTTT